>Ga0154710_139_pt3 | contig 14135 bp, 15 predicted proteins | sample Rifle2008BG13ft_FD_105570 | JGI IMG/M metagenome (GOLD analysis project Ga0154710, IMG submission 105570) | Candidatus Bathyarchaeota archaeon RBG_13_38_9
CTATCCATCAGAGACGGCCGAATCTACTGCAACCAGATAGAAGTTCCAACAATTAGAATAGCACAAGCAGCAGGAGTAGACAGAAGAACAGTAACCAAAACTATACAAACCATATCTCAAAACAACGAACTCAAAGAAATTTTCATGAACCTCAGGTCAGCAGGTTTATCCTTACGAGAGATAGCGAAGCACCTCAACTTTGGAGTACTAGAGATAACCCCTGACAACCCACGCGCAGTAGGTATTCTAGCAAAAGCCTCCACAATGATCTCACAAGAGAACCTAAGCATAAGACAAGCCATTGTAGATGACCCCGAACTATCTCCCGAACCTAAATTAACAATAATAACAGAATCACAACTTCCAGGAGACATTATCCAAAAACTGATTGAAGTCCCTGGAATAGCCAAAGTATCAATATATTAGTATTAGCAGGACCAATCGCAGCCGTATCAAGTGTTTTCATCATCAAAAAACGTAGAAAATGAAACGATCCAGCCATCGAAATAACGCTTTTACTGTTCGGATCCCCCTATTTTTGGTACATCAACTGCATTTAAAGGAGAGAAATTGCAGACAAGATTTTTGGATTTAGCGCAGTAATCCATAATCAAATAATCGAGAGACTAGAGGAGTCAATATTTTCAGAGTCACATCACGTTTTCGATACAATATGAAGGCAACTGGAATTATCAGTATTAATAATATCAAAATCCAAGAACTCGAAAAGAAGATCGATAGTTTATCAACAGGAAGCATTTCCCCTCCCACAGGTGCTGGAGGCGGTGTGGTCGGCGCAGGATCTCCACTCTGAGTTGGACCTGGTTTAAGAGTTAAGGCTTGAGGGCGCATAGCTTTCAAAGCAATCAACTTTCATAACGTGATTTTTTATAGAATATAAAGCATTGCTTCTCGAAACATAAATTCTAGGCATATCTGAAATCCAGAAGGCTGAAAGAATAAGCAAGATAATTCAAGATAGGAAACTCATTTTTTTTAATTCAGTTGAAGTTTGTTTTTTGGATCATAGATGATCATTATTAAGTAAGTCGAAAATACAGTCTAATGAAGAAGGACTGAGATTCTATGGCACCCAAAATTCTGGGATCACTAATTCTACTATTTTTTACAATCACTCTAGTGCCTCTAACAACAGCATCTCCATTTATCATCAAAATGGAAATGAAGGGAATAGTCGTCAACACATTATCTAGAGGCGATAATACACCCATTCTCTCTTCTCTCGAGTTATATGTTGCCAGTCCAAACGATGATGCACAGGCATATCCATATTCAACAATATCTGGCATTTTAACTGTGAACGATAAAGAATACGAGGTTGATGGAATAGCTTACGCACATAGCCATCATAGGCTATCTATAATGGACCTATTTCGAGGGTATCCATTCTATAAATTTAAAATAAGTGCTACAGCAACAGACGACGATAACAAAATCTATCCAATTAGCATAATGGGCATATGTAATGTATCTGAAGTTTCCTTTCACGGAACTTTTGGAAGATCCATAATAAGCATGGATGGAACAATCTATGACTACTCTTCAGGTCAACTAGCTCCTCTTTGGAACTAAATGAGAGAGCCTTGATTGGAGATCAAGTGCTGGGACAATTTTTAGAAAAGGTTTGAAATCACTGTCTTGTTCTTCTGATCGCTATTGAGATTACTGCTCCAATTAGAGCAACTAAAGCAAGATAGGGAGTTAATATTGCTAGTTTGTTAGCTGGAGTAATTATGCCTCCGACAGGGGCGTGTGCTCCCATGGATAATATTCCCCATAGCTCTTTATTGGTCTTAAATGCCCCATCATATCCTATTCCTGGAGGCCAAACATTATCGACTTCCTCAGGTGGGCCGGTTCTGGATGCGTCGTAAGGTATACTGGCCAATTGCTTCCAGAATGGGGAGCAGAAGTCTATGGAGACGCCGGGATCTACATTGATGTAGCTAAGAGGGATGCAAAACTCGTATATTTTGTGATCGTTAGGACTATTTGGACTACTTTCAAAACCAATAGCAGCATCGAAATCTTCACTTGACTTTGTTGCGCTATCGCTTGTGCCAAAGATTGATGTTTTTATCAGCGAATCAAAATCGAACACTAACAGACACTCGTCCATTGTGTCTTGAGTGGTGTCCTCAATGGCATCTACTAGAACATAGAGGTTGGAACCATCGTTCATGAAATATGCAAACGCATCTATCGGAAAGTCTGGTTCCGTCATTACAATTTGTAGATTAGACCATTCGCCGGCCGTAAATTTTCCATCTATTGTGGGGGGGCTATTCGTCCATTGGCTGTTTATCTCAGGTTTTTGCGAATAAGCAAATGAAACTATAACCGTTGCTGTCGATACAAGTAATAGTGCTATGATACCCAGGGAAAGGATTTTTCCAATCATTGCCATCAGCTAATAATTTACAGCTATTACTGACCTTTACCTAATAAAACCTATGTAAGCTTTGAAAAAGATACAGACAATAAAAAGATCTATCTCTTAATATAACTCTCAAAATATTAATCACCAATTCCAGTGCTTCAAATGTATAAAATCGAATTATATTATGATCGCGATGCAACATACTCGACTGATCTTCAACAGATATCGGATATTATAGAGAAATTGAAACAGACTTGGCAAATAGAACATAATACATTTGAAGCTCAAAATATTTCCGCTGAAGAATCTCAACAAATTGAAACATCTATCAGATCAATCCCGCCACAAGTTAGAGGAAGAATTGTTACCTCGGGAAATCACATTCTTCCACTTTCCAAAAAAAAGAAACTCAATCTAAAAAACACTCCAATCATTATTTTAAAAAAGAAGGAGATATCTATAGCAGTATTTCCTCACTTGCTCGGTACAAACTATGGAAAACCTCTAGAGTCACTTTCTAGGATCTTGAAGGTTGGACCAGACGAATATCTTGAGGCCAAAGGCTTACTGGAGGATCCTATTGTGAAAATTCTTTCAGATTATCCTGAAGCTTTAGGAACAGGCACCTCATTTATGAATATAAATGTAGAGACTGATGCAGGAATTATTGATATTCTGCTCAAAGATGAGCAAGAAAATCACATAGTAGTAGAAGTTGAGACAAAAGCAAAAGATGCAGCAGTAGCACAAGTCTGCAGACTCGCAGCAGGCTATGCTAAATCAATCAATCTACCATTTAACAAAATACGAAAGGCCTTAGTATGCATCAACTACGAAGGACAATTGGAGGTAACATGTGAAGGATCAGATGTCGAACTTTATCAAATCAAACTAGTTAGAATTAAATGAAAAATTCTATTGGAGATAATGTTACTTTAGATGTTATTTTATCCCTATTAATTTCGGAAGATTCCCCACCATTCCAACACTTTTACCTCTCAAAATCAGAGCTCCTCTTACTCCCTCTATCGACTGTGCAACCCTTAATCCCTTTTTTACAGACTCGTTAAGATCTTCCCCTACAACAGCATTACAAACTGCCGTAGCAGCCGCATCCGCCAATGCAGCATCATAAGCTATTACTGTAGCAGCGTCAGCAGAACCGAAACTTTCCGCATGACCAACAGTGGCTGAGCTCGTTCCAATTCCTAGAGGGACGTCTTCTTGCAGAATTCTAAAACCAAGTTTGCCTGAAACTGGAACTCCTCCAGCATATATGGCAACATCTAATTTGACAGATCTTCTTACAGATACTTCACCACCGTCTTCAACAACTATTACCTTAGCTCCATGTTTCTCCATTTCCTCGGCCGCCAGATCGGCTATGGCTCCCGCAACAGCTGCCATGGGTCCTACCTTAGCTTTTTCAGCAGCGTCAGACATTCTGTTGACTATTTCTGGTGCACCTTGTTGAATCTTGATCGGTTCTAGTGTCCGGATGAATTCGGGATGAATAACCGAATACTTTTTCAAATCGTCTCGATTCTTTTCGATATTCTGAAATGCGGCTTCTGCAGCTTCAAAAAGATCGGTCTTTATTAAAATAGATGATTCTCCAATGGTCCTTTTTAGTTTAAATGTTTTCGGGATTTCGGATCCTCCTATTCAGATAGTTTTATGGCTCTTGTTGGGCAGGCGTCGACGCATGCTCCACAGTCTACACATTTGTTTTGATCGATTTCAACGGTTAGATCACTTTGAGCTGAGATAGCATCAACAGGACATACGGTTATGCAGTGTCCGCAATCTATGCATTTTTCTCTTAATATCTCTATGAAATGGCCTACGTGGACGTCTACACCCATTTGTTTGAATGCGGAGATTGTGCTTTCAGCTTTGTCATCTGGAACTTCTATGAGAACTTCTCCAGTACTCTCGTATACTTCAGCTCTCAAGATATTGATTGGGGCTTTAGTGCGTAAAATTACTGATGCTATTATCGGTTCAGAAGTTTTTTCCTTATCGAATCTTAGACGTGCTTTCATTTAATTTACTCTCCTAGCAATCTGCTTATTTGTTCACTAGTTACGATACCAAGAATTTTCTTTTCGGAGTCTACAACTGGTAGAGCGGATATATCGTGCTTTTTTAGTTTTCTTACACAAGAGTCAATTGGTTCCTCTGGTGAGGTGGTTACTACCTGGCGGGTCACTACGTTCGAAAGCTTTTCTTCTTTCTTGGCTACTGCTTTGGTGATATCGAATGAGGTCACTATCCCTTTCAAGATGCCACCATCGTCTACAACGACGACGTGATTAACGTTCTTTTCGATTATTCTTCGTGCCACGGTCTCGGTGTCTTCATCAATGTTACAGGTCACTGTTGGAATCATTACGTTTTGGGCAAAAATTGCTTCCTTAGTGATTTTCATTGACCTGCAAACTTCTGTCACTGAGAGTCTTTGAGTGGGAGATGCTATCAGAAATTTTCCATCATCTATCCATTTCTTCAGAGTTGATGCTACTTCTCTGGCAATCTTTAGACTTGAGAGAGGTTGAACGGGTATTTCTCTTTCTTTCAATTTCAATTTTCCTGATTTTAGTTCTGCGTAATCAGTCTCTTTGAGTGAAGGTCTACCCCTTCTAGGTATACCATAATCTAGAAGATTGGTTTTAATCTCCTCATCACTTATGCTCGTTTTCTTTGCTAGACCTTCATTAAGAATGGGTATTGGAATACCAAGTCCAACATACAGACTGGTTCCATAATTTGTATATGTTGCTCCTCTGAGAAATTTTGAATCCATTTGTTTGAGATCTCCTTGAACCATAATTGTCCCAAATTTGTTTGTTGGGTCGTGTTGTGTGCCATGACCTGTTACGTATCCGATTCCACCTCCGAGAAAGATCCTTGTGCCGACTCCTATGGTTTCGTAATCCGGATCATTAGTAAGTGGATTGAGCTCTCCTGCTCCAGAATAGGAGACATTACTATAATTTGGCAAAAGTTTGCCCATGTAAGTGTATATCACATCGTCTCTTCCATTTGTTGCAGCATTATACTTTTGATAGGCATTTCTGGGATTGCATAAAATGGCTTGATTAACATCTTGCAGAGTGAATGTTGTCTTTACTGATTTTCTGGGATAACAGTCGGTTCCATATGCGGTGGCGTCAAGTTCTATTTCTTTCCCTGCAACTAGATCCTCGATGACATGTCCACCACCATAGTCAAAGTTTCTTTCAGGATGCATTTTAGTAACTCCGAGATAAACGTCCACAGCAGCATTTCCATGATAAGCTTCGACACCATTCAAGTTTACATGTTCCATTTTTATTGGTGGATCAGCATGACCGAAATTTAGGAACAAGCCTGAGCTACACATTGCTCCAAAAGTTCCGGTGGTTACAATGTCTACATCTTTAGCGGCGACTTCTATCCCGTTGCTCTTCACAATTTCAGTCATCTCTTCTGCGGTGACAACATTTATTGTGCCTTTACTAATTTTCTCATTGATCTCTTCTATTGTCCGAATGTTTTTCAAGCTCGCCCATCCCATAATAGTTATAACAGTGTTATTTCATCATATTAATACTTTAATGGCATAAATATTCCTATAGGAATTACGAGAAAATTTGACTTAAGCACTACGTAATCAGTACAAAAACGTTTGTTCAATTAAAATATCTCAGAGACTTTCAATCAAACCCGATTCTCTTTTAATGCATTCTTAGATCTTGAACAATGATCTTTTCTTCTAATTCCATCGCTTGATCAAACGTGAGATTACGTCTTGCCTCAGGGTATATGAGAAGATTAGTCTCATAAGTAGGGTCCCGACCAACTTCACTGATCATCACTAGAACACTCCTATAGAATGTGATTTTCTCAAGCAAGATTGCCCTCAAAAGACGATCTATAGCCTTATCAGTATAGTCCATCTGAACGAATCTCTGCCAACCAAGCACAACCGATGCACCTTTAACAATGAAAGAGTCTGCAAGCTCAGCACTATAGAGCCCTGAACAACCCGCTAGAACTATAACAGTATTCGGAAACTCTCCATCCATAGATTGTACAAACTCAGGTCCTATGGAAAAATATACATTAGAACCATTGATCTCTCGAGCGGGCACTACAAGATCGGTTAGCTGTTCAACAACATATTTGTGTTCATTATAAGGCTCCCCAGTGAAGAGGTAGACGGGATATCCTGTAACCGGATGATCCAATGGCAGAAGAACTTCGGCAGGAGTGGATTGATGAACTCTGAATACAATTATCCTGTAACCCATCGATGGAAGTCTCCTATAAAGATCTAAAGTTACTTCGGAGCCTGTGAAGATTTCAGGTGTTAAACCAACAGCTTCAGACATTCTAATGAATTCTTCTGTAAAAGATGGATTGGGATAAGTAATTGAAAGTTGATCGATTAAAGCTGCTTTATTTGCAGATTGAGTTTCAGACGGTTGGGAAGAAGAAAGCCAGCTTTGAACAGCGAAAACGATTACTCCAATCATAATTATGCCAAAAGCTGCTTCCGTAATTCTTTTTCCAGTTTTCCTCTTTTTAACTCGCTTTTTTGAGGATTTCATAATCGTAATCAAACTCAGATAGGAAGTATCCTTTTTGAATCTTATTCTTTGATGATAATATCCCTTTCTCATTGATGATAGTCATTTCTCCATCTCAATAGCAAATGATCCTATTATCACCTCGGATCGTTAAACTTATCTTTAAATCCGTAATAGGTTCAAGAATACGCATTAAACAATGGTGAAACACAGTTGGAAAGCAATACAGTCTTCGTTGGAAGTAAGCCCGTAATGACCTATGTACTATCAATCATCAGCCGTGTAAACAGTGGTGGCGATGAGGTTACATTGAAGGCCAGAGGCCGCGCTATAACCACGGCCGTTGATGCAGCACAAATAGCAAAGAGGAGATTCATGACTTCTTTGCAAATAGCTGACGTCAAGATAGGCACTGAAGAGGTCGAGACTCGAGAAGGGGGAAAGAGATCAGTCTCATCGATTGAGATCGTTCTCAAGAATGAAGTAACACGTTCTCAAGAATGAAGTAACAGCCCCTGCCAAGTCGCCTGAAGCGGCATCTTAAGCCGCCCCGGCATCCGAAACGGGTACCACAGCCTAGTCCATAAAGTTCGAGTCAAAGGCACCTGGAATACTAAACTTCTCCAGGTAGTTAGTTTGACCTATTTGGGAATATGGATGCTTTTTTCTCACTTTCATAATCAATACAAAAAAAATAGGTTTGCTAAGACTTTAATCTGCAGTAATACTATTACCGGCTCCAAGTGATTCACTGTTGGTTTTCAAACCCAAAGGAGTAATGCCGGCGCTTGTTACACCATTTACCGATGACGGAAATAAAATCGATAAATCCCGCATAAAGAACCTTGTTGATTCGGTTATTGATGGCGGAGTATCAGCACTAGTACCATGTGGGACTACAGGAGAGTTTCAAAATCTCTCAATAAACGAGAGAAAGAAAACAATTGAAATCGTCATTGATCATACCAATGGTCGAGTCCCAGTAATTGCAGCAACAGGACATAGCAGTACCAAGACCACCATAGAACTTACTCAACACGCAAAAGATGCCGGTGCTGAAGCCGCATTAGTAGTTACACCTTACTACCATAAGCCTACGGACAGGGGAATTTACGAACATTACAGAACTCTGGCTGAAGCTGTCGATTTACCAATAATCCTATACAATATTCCACAAGCAACAGGAGTTAATCTCAGCTGGCAAATGGTTGAAGATCTAGTCGAAATACCAAACATTATCGGCCTAAAGGACAGCAGTGGTGAACTTAAATACATGCTAAGTGTCCTGGAGAAGACTGGTACAAAATTTTCAGTCTTATGTGGACATGACGAAGTAGTTCTACCTGCTCTAGCCGCAGGCGCCTCAGGTATGATACTTGCGAGTGCAAATATCATACCAGATATTTGGGTTGAACTCTACCAGTCAATAAATAAAGCAGATCTGGAAAAAGCTCGAAATATTCAACTCGGAATTCAAAAAATAGCCAGAATCATCACTAAAAGTGGTCCAGTTGGCGCTAAGGCAGCACTTAACATGTTAGGAATTAAAGTAGGTCCAGTTAGACTCCCATTGTCCATCGGAGGCGAATTGACCTATGAAGAATTTGAGGAACTCAGAATTGATCTTGAAAAAATTGGTAAATTAGAAAAGAAAATGATCAAACAGGTCAAAGTTACAACTAAAAGACCAATTGCTGAGAAGCTTGCTCCAACTGGTTTAGATGATCAAATCATAAAAACCCTCAAACTAAAGATTGGCGAATCACTTGTCGGTTCAGGATCCGAGGTTGCTCACATCGAGATCATGGTAGGTTTAAGGGAAGGCCCATTGGGTGAAGCATTCGCAAAAGCTAAAAGCACCCCCTCAGCTGGTCACGAACCGTTACTGGCAATACTAGAACCGAATTTAGCTGTTAAACCTACTACTATGATCATTCCAACTGTTACGATAAAAAACATGAGACAAGCCAGCATGGTTTATGGTCCTGCACAATCAGCCGTTGCAAAAGCAGTGATTGATAGTGTTAAAGATAGAACTCTTCCAGAGAGATATGTTGATGATCTAATAATAATCGCAAATGTCTTCGTTCATCCATCAGCAGTGGACAGGAAACGTGTCTACATCAATAACTATAAAGCAACAAGACATGCTATCAGAAGAGCAATTGAAGGTAGACCGAAGATAGATGATCTTCTGAAATACAGCGAGATGTCGAAACATCCGTTCAGATATACCCCCTAAATCCTAACCTTAGAAAACGATGATGATTCCAATAATAGAATTGAGTACCATAACTTGATATCAAATATGTACTCGTTCTATGATGTTATCTTGTTTCCTCACGCAATGTAATTATTACACTATCGATAGTCTCTCTGGCTTTTTCTATTCGCCTTCTATAATCCCTTGAAAGTGATTCATATGCATCTTTACTAATTCGACCTGATCTATATTGGGTGGTTATTTGGTTGTCACTCATACGAAGACCTTCAAGTTCTGCCTCAGCTTTGTCGAGTTTTCTTATCATCTGATCATATCTTGGATCGACAGCCTTAAATTCACTTTTCAATTTAGCAAGAGTCCGGTTCAGCTCGCTGATTCTCATCTCAATTGATTTCCGACTTCTTCTGTATTCATGCTTGGAAATGGCTCCTCTGGCAATTTCTTCACTGCTCTTCTCTAAGTCAAATCTTAGGGCGATTTTTTCATCCTGTAAATTTACAAACCCCTTAATTTTCTCAATTGGAATTTTAGTGATCATTTTCATAGGTCTCTTCATCAATATTGCTGCTCCAATAGCTACAAGAACCATTTCAAAGGAGAAAATCCAACTTAGAGGACTAATTGAAGCCAAGAATATAGGATATTGATAAATTAAGGTAAGACTCCTAATTTGACCAGGCAGTAACATACCAAAGTCGTAGAATAATATTTCATTACCATCTGTTTGAGTAATCGTTGAATTTGGATGACTAGACAAATGTTCGATTTGTGCTTCTTTTGGAAGAGAGACATTAACCACATATTGCTTAATAATGAGATTTTCAGTCTTTGCTAAATCAGTTGTAAATTGATAGTTATTCGGCCATTCTATCCTCTTCAAAGCGTTTTCTAAAGGCATCCAATATTCTATCATGAAATTGAAAGAATCATTCGTCTGAATTACATTAAATCTCGGAGAGATTACTAGCGAGTCTGTTTTCATTTGTAGCCTATCTTGAATAGATCCAGCGTTATCAAATGCTGATATTGGACTTGCATTTTGGGGTTTTATCAGTGTTATACTATTAATTTGGGGCCCTAAGTTAATTACATGATAAAAGTCTCTTGATATTACCTGACCTGAAGATGTTATGGTAATCTGTCTTCTAATTGATTCAAAAGAGATTAATTCTTGAGATGGATTATTGAATTTGATCGAGATTTCCATATCGTTTAAAGGTTCAAGTTGGCTTTGAATACTAGAAAGAGATTTCTGTCCTGGAATTTCGGTTTCGGTAAAAGTCTCATTCGGCCAATCTACAAATTCTGCTGTTGATGGAAATATGATTACTGAGTCACAGGTTTCAGTCCACATTGGAATAGTGGGGTAAGCATTAAAAGAGAACACATAATCTGTCCCATCGAATGAAACCAGTCCAGAAAAAAGCCAATCTATTTGAAGTTCATATGTTTCTCCACCAGTAATTGGCTCTATCAAATTGCATCGCATGAATTGAGTTGAAGATGTCTCATTCACTACTCTCTCCAGAGATATTTGCACATCTGCAGGTCCTTTAGCCTGAACCGAAATCAATCCATCAGAATATATTTTGTTGAATCCAAAATCCAAAGATCCTACAGAAGTTGTACCATTATTCACCACTACAAGCGTATCTACGATGGTCGTCATACCGTGATTAGAAACGGTCATCTTTCTGCTGGCTTTGGAGATGTAGATCTCTTCTGAACAGCTAGAAAACGATAGCATGATAGATACTGTGAGGAGTGAAATCAAGATCAAAACTGGAATACGATGCAAATGTGATCCCTTATGACATAGTCTCTATACTAATAGCAGGCTTACTCAGAATAGCTTGCTAATATATCTTATTGGAGGCTACATCTTGACTGAAAGTATTGCATTCCAATAGGCCTCATTTTACTTTATTAAGTCTATCAAGTTGGGAATGGATCGCCCTGATAGTCTCTGGAACATCGTTCTCAGCTACAACCAATGTTATTTGGGAAGTATGTGGAGCAAATATACCTCTTTTTATGTTGATATGTGGAATTGAACCTATGGCCACCGAGGCAACGCCAGGAGAGACTCTCATCTTATCACCAATTAGTGTGACGATTCCCAGATCATATTCTACGCTCATCTTCGTATCAAAGGATCTAAGTTGATTTTCATGTCTTCTAATGAAATCAGCGTCAAGGATCAAGAAGGATCTTATGACATTACCCGCACCTACAACTTCTATACCCAGATCAATGAACTCATCATATCCTTCCCAGAGTCTGAGACAATCTTCAAGTGACCGGCTTTTCTCACTACTCATTGTAATAATTGCACAATTCTTTAATCCAGTAACACACTTGACTATTTGTGGACTAAGATCCTCTTTTTGAATTATCGTTTCAACCCCGAGATCTCGCAATGTCGCGATCTTTATTGACAAACTATTTGACATAGCTAGCCTTACAGCAGCATTCTGTATTATTTTCATTCCAGATACAGTAGCTCTGGAAGCTTCATTATAGGTCATTACATGAATTCTTTGCAATGGTTGGTCTTTCACGATTGTTGGATCTGCACTTTGAACAGGTGTTTCTTTGAGAAGTATCGTCTCTGCTTCGAAGTAATCTCTCAAAAGGCAGGATAGAAATACCGCAGTCTGGTCAGATCCTCCTCTTCCTAAGAGCGTTTCCAAGTTATCGTGAGTTACACCTAAGAACCCAGCGATAGAAACTACCTTGCCATCTTCAAGTAAACTGATAAGACTCTTTATCGATCTACGGCTTAACAAAATATCTGGCGTTGCTGACTCGAATTTGTCATCTGTAATGATTGGCCAATCCGATTTTTCCAAATGTACAGAGTCAATGTCATTCGATCGTAGAACATAACTCATCAGAGCCGAAGTTGGTAGTTCGCCACCACTTGTTAAAATTCTTGCTTTGATTGAACCTTCGAAACGTTTTTCGATCTTCAGGATAGCATCCTGCACATCTGTTGCATATTTATCAAGTTCTTTTTCAAATTCTTTGAGCAGATCCTTACTCACATAATCCGATGCTAGTCCTAAATACGAACCGAATACAAAATCTAGACTATATGTTCTACCTCGATAATCTTGGCCGCGAGCTTTAGCCTCACCTATCGCTTGAAGCCTATCTGTAAATCCTTTGGGAGCCGAAACAACAACTATCGGTCCAAAATTTTTAGCTTGTTTAATCTTGGATATACGTTTGATAATTAGAGGAATGTTTGTGCCGGATAAATCAATAAGGCTTCCACCAACCTTTAAAACAGCTGTGCTCTTGAGTTGGGTCAAAGATTGATCTCCAACATGAATTTGAATTAGTTTGAAAACTTGATTCAAAAATTTAAAAAATACCTGGTATCCCTATGATATTGAACATCTGTTTGGAGCTCATTCTTCTGATTTGCTTCTTCCCTCAAGAACTTTTCTACTAATCTCCTCACCTTGTGGTAGCCGTATCTCTCTTGTAAAGCCCCAGTGGCTTGGCCCTTCAACAACACCCTTTCCAGCACAATACCAAGTTACTCGAGCAGGTCTTCCTTTGGCAATATCATCAATGTATTCCTTTAGATCAAATTTTGCTCTATTCCTACACACAGGGCATCTCCATTCTAAATGACCAGTCTCTTCATTGACGGATACAGGGTCTTCTACTCCAACCAGCCATTTTCTAAGCTTCTTGATAAGATCTGTCCTTCTCTTTGCTTCTTTAGCCTCAATTTCGGCTCTATGACGCCTCTCTTCCTCCTGCCTCCTATCAAGTTCTTCTTTCGCACCTATTTTCAACTGTTTGGCATAGTCCTCAATAGATGTTGAAGGTTTTTCATTTAGATAATTCCAGATTATCAGAATCTTCTGCTCTAAAGCACCCGGATAACTTGCGGTAGCAGGATATTCTGAAGAGAGCCTCTTAAGATGATGATCATTCAGTTTATTGTATTCTACCATAGTGGACCGCCCAAATATTGGTATAATATACCCTTCGGTTTCTATATTAGAGTGATATTCTGCCATTTCTAACATAAAAATTATTGATCATCTTTGCTCCTCTTCAAATAAGTTGATTTATTGTTTGGTGGGATTAGAAACGTTGAAAAACAACTCTTGACCGTATAAGATTCTTAGGTGATTAACATGGCTATGATTTTACCCTTGGGATATGCTCCTTTCGGCATGAGCATGCCATACACTTACTATCCTTGGACACTACCAACCTATGCTCCAATGCCGTATGCGGGTATGCCCTACTATTGGTGGTGGTAATCCCACCTTCGCCAGCATAAACTCATGCTGGCGCTTTCTTTTTATAGCAAGAGGCATCCAATTCGGAAAAGAAAGGTGATGATGAAATGGTCTGGTCAATGGTTAGAAATCCCCGACAGATAAAACCTGGTGGAGAAAGCGTTTTTACTATAGAAATGGAGAAGAATGGCTCCGCCTTAACGGATATTGAAGTTACTTTCGAAATTGAACCTAAAGATGCAGGTACGATGAAAGCCGACAAGATCAAGACGGATGAGAAAGGCTGTGCTATAGCGATTTTTTCAGCATCTGAGAAGATTGACAAAGACTTGGACGTCAAGGTTAGAGCAAAATGGATGATAAAAGACCAAGAAAAGAAAAGCGCTATGATCGTGGAAGTAAGGCCAAATATCACTTAGATTAGAATATCACTCCAGGTTCAATAGATCAAGAAAAGTGAATTAAAGGAAACGCTAGTTCACAATAATAGTATAAATCCCAATCCATTATTTGATGGACCTTTTTTTCCTATCTTAATTTCGTCTTAGTTAGCCTAGTCTACTACATTTTTATATGTTCATAATAGTCAAGTGCTACAGAAAGTGAGTCGTATGAGCACCAAAATCAAGATTCATACAGCAAGTACTGGATATGTAGAGGCTGAAATA
>Ga0154710_127_pt6 | contig 13975 bp, 16 predicted proteins | sample Rifle2008BG13ft_FD_105570 | JGI IMG/M metagenome (GOLD analysis project Ga0154710, IMG submission 105570) | Candidatus Bathyarchaeota archaeon RBG_13_38_9
ATGAAAGTCAAACGTTCAAATCTATAGCGCTTAGCAATTTTGGGAATGGTCCTCATATCAAAGCAATATTGTTTGGTAGATCTCCATTAACAGCAGTTATGAAGTCTTCACACTTTACAAGTCTTGCTGAAAGAAAAGCACTTCCAAGAGCATTCTCACAAAAGTATGGAGATAGCCCTGAGAAATTCTTCATATGTGCACCTGAGCTTAAGGCTAAGTATAATGAAAGATTCAAGGAAATACCGTGGGAAGCGATCGGACTCTATGGATACATGAATGAACGTGTAAAAGTTGGTCTGCAGCAACTAATGGCTGGTGCAAGAAAATGGAAACTAGAATTAATTGATAGAGATGACCTGATCGCCTTAACGGAAAGAGCCTCAAAGGCAACCGATATACCGCTACCGGAAGTGTCGCAAGATTTCTTTGAGAAATATTTATAAAAACAATTAGTAAAGAATGATTTTTAATAGTATGAATGGTGTGTTAGAAGCTTCAACACATAAAAGTGGGCGCCAAATTATGGCGACTTTTGGAATACCTTGGACTCAGAACAAATATCGGCCTAGACATCTGGACGATATAGCAGGCAATAAAGAACCTTTAATCTCATTTAGAAAATGGATTTCCTCTTGGGAAAAAGGAATTCCAAAAAAGAAAGCAGTACTACTGTATGGACCCGCCGGAACTGGTAAAACCGTTACAGCTGAGGCCGCATCACGAGATTTGAATTTCGATCTTGTGGAAATGAATGCTAGTGACAATAGAACAACTGCCTCAATTGGAAAAATTGTGGGAACAGCTGCAGAGCAGAGTAGTCTTTTAGGAAAAAAGAGGTTGATACTTTTAGACGAGGTTGACGGAATTGATTCTAGGGCCGATAGAGGAGCCGTAGAAGCAATTATTTCCGCAATAAAAAAAACAAAATGGCCCATTGTACTAACGGCAAACGATCCCTGGAATCCTCGATTGGCGCCTCTACGTAATACTTGCTTAATGATCCAATTCAAGAAACTCGGACTTCGAGATTCTATACCCTACTTGAAGAAAATGTGTGAAAAAGAAAGTCTAGAGATAGACGATAGAGCTCTGAAATTCCTTGTCGAAAGAAACGAAGGTGATATGCGTTCAATCATAAATGACCTACAGACTCTATCAACTGGAAAGAAAACAATTTCTTACGATGATGTCACTTTGCTAGGATGGCGAGATCAGAAGTCAAACATCTTTGAAGTATTAGGAAATGTTTTCAAAGCTAAGACCTGCAGTTGGGCTCGAAAAGCCATTGAGCTATCAGAAGTAAACTATGAGATGCTATTTGAATGGATATATGAAAATGCTCCAACTCAGTTATCGGATCCAAGAGATAGGGCTAAAGCACTTCAAGCTCTAGCAAAAGCAGATCTATTCCTAAAAAGAATAAGACAAACACAAAATTGGCGACTGCTCTCTTACGCTCTGGACTTTATGACCGCAGGCGTTGCAATGAGCAGAGAACATACTAAACCTGGATGGGTAAAAATGCGATTCCCAGAACGAATAAAACTGAGAGCAAAGGCCAGAAGAGAAAAAGCTTTACGGACTTCAATAGGAAGGAAGATAGGCGCAAAATGTCACCTATCAACTGGAAGGTCAATTCAATATTTTATACCATATATCAAACAAATATTCAGTAACAAACCGAGAGACTCAAAATCAATAGTAGATTGGCTTGAACTTGACGAGGAAATGATAGAATATCTGAAACAATGATCTCGTACTGATAATAAAGAAAAATAATCTAAAGAGACTTTATTAACTGTTCTTCAAGGTTAATGTATCTTGTAATAATTGGTGAAACACTACCATAGATCTCTCTTAGAAATCTGACACTATCTTCTTTTGATATTCTGTTGGACTTGTATGCTCTGATAATGATTTGAGATATGCCTTCAACTTTTAACTCAAGGTATTTTGTTACAGTATTGATCTCCCTGTCTTCTGCTAAGACTATGGCTTTGTTCTGAATAGCCAAAGCTACACATGACTCCTCGCATACAGAAAGTTTTATGCCAGTTTTTGATTCGATTCGATCAATATGCATCATATTCTCTAAATCAGGGTCATAGATCTCTAGCCAACCCTCTGAGATTGGGGTGTCAAAATTCCCACCCGTGATCTCTGTGATGTATGCTGTCGGAATAATTATTTTTTCATATGAATCATTGAGGAGTCCGAATTTATTATGTTTCAGGAGAAGAATTGCTATTTGCATGTCTGGAATTGCTATCATTCATCTACAATCTCTTTAGTCGATGATTCTTCGTCGTATCTTGGAGTTATACCGTGCTTTTTCATTTCTTCCATAAACTCTGCTAATCCTAATCCCGAAATTTCTGCTGCGCGACCAACTGAAATATGGCCACGTTGATATTCTTCTATCGCAAATCTGACAGCCACCTCTCTAAATCCTAATTGAGTTGATTCATTCAGAATTATGGACCTAGATGTTTTCTTCTGTCTAGCTAGTTCTGTTACATCTCTTAGCAAATCATTTGGAATGGATATTGATACTCGAGAGTTCCCAAACATTTGAGATTGATACATGTCTTTAGTTGATCGTTTCTTTTTCAATTTGGATGCACCACTTCAATGTGAATTTATGCTCTCATCTTATATGTTATATTGAATATATCTAAATCAAATCATCTGTCTAATTTAATTTGTATGTTTGTAGTATTTGATTTAAGGTTCTTTTTGAAGGATTATTCTTATAATCTTTAAGAATTTTATTGGAATCATTACTGGTAAATAATTCAGTTGATATTTGCATCATATCCAACAATTCTTTCTTTTTGAAAATAAATTGAAAAATGGATGTTAAGTTATTAGGACGCCTATTTCTGCTAGCCGATTCGAAATCTATTATGATCGATTTCCAATCAGAGTTCCTGATTATCACATGTTTAGAAGCATTACTTAATTCACCATGGTCAAGATGTATGATATCCATTTTGTAGCATTGAGTTAATATATCCTTGATTACAGCCTTTACTTTCATAAGACGAAATGATCTTATATTGTTAAGCCATTCGCCAATTAAGGATCCTGCAATATATTCCATTATAATAAAATTTTTTGAATAGTGGAATAGTCTCGGTCCAAGTGATGAGGTATTGGCGAATTTAAGCATTTGAACCTCATGAAGCATATCTGAGCGGTTCGCATCCCTTCTTCTTATCTTAAGAATTGCTAAACGTGATGCAGTATCTGCTAGCACTGCTATGCTAACACATCCTTTTCCAATGACTTGATGGCCATCGATTTTTTTGGGGCCTTCCAATCGAATATTTTTTACGCCGATACTTTGAAGCTCTTTTATTCGTCGGGCTTTCTCCTGTTCATCAGGTTTTGGATAGCAAATGATTTCCGTTGGTATGTCTAGTAGAATTGACACAGAAAATTATTCCCACATATTGGTTTTTGATTATTCTAGAGAATTTCCAAGCCAACTAGGTTTTCCTTTTAAATGTGAATTCATAAATGAAGAAAATTCTGGAATATCAAAAAATCTTTGAATCTCATTATCAGCCAATATTGTAAATTTCTTTTTTACTATTTGATTAGCCATCATGTTAGGTATGCCAAAATGTCTTCCTCCATTAGAGAGATTTTCTTTTAGAACTTGTTTAGCATCAATTTGTTCTCTTTTTTTATGAGTCACCCATCTATTTTTTTCGATCCAAGGTCCTGATATAGTCCCTCTATTTTGTAAATGTGTTAATAGGAATCTTTCTGATTCGATTCCCTTTTCGACTGGAGGTCCTAAATGCTTCATTGTTTTTGATAGAATTCTGTTTTCTAATTCAATGATAATTATGTTAAAGTTTTTTTCATTGCTAAATGAATATGTTCGTAAGACGGAGAATCCATGTGAGTGTAGCAAGTTTATGATTGATTTTTCTGCTTTATAGATCTGACTCCATATGACGTCGACAGGAGCTCCGATATCAGCTATATGAACTCCTATAATATTCGTTCCTCTCTTGGTTAGAATATTTTGAAATTGGCTCACATTTAATCTCTTAACTCGAAGAGGGAAAAAGAATGATGTATCAGGTTTTTTAAGAAAGAGTCTTGAGGCCGAGACGAATTCCCAGAGTTTTTTCTCAGTGACTGCGGCAGATACATTTCTATTCTCGTCAATTGGGTCGATTACAATCAAGGGGTGTTCAAATAAATCCAAAATTTCTTCAAAATCTTTATTATGATGATTCTCTAGATCTATAATTGTTCTCTTTTTCCATGATGTTGCGGAGTGAATTGTTTCATAAAAAGACTTGTAGTACAAAATGAGAGTTTCACATAACATACCGCTGAATCCTCCAACACGAATTTCAGCACCATAAGTGCCAATACCTTTCATGAATTTTTTTAGAAGTCTAATTTCATTTTTTAATTTATTATCAAGATTTTTCTTGACATATACGGTATGGTATGGGGTTCGGTCAGTTGCACTCTTCCATTTTCCCTTTTCTACTAGGTAACATGGTACAATGTTGACTCTTGTTTTTCCAATTAGAGTTTCAATATAAGGATGTTCAGCGAAACGTTCGATTGGTTTATGGCCTCTTATGGCTTGTCTTGCAACTTCTAGACATGTAGTTTCGAGGTCTTTTCTCTCCAATTTGCTGTCCACTTGAAGAAATATGTCAATGTCCGCTTCTCCTGAGAGCCATGTGTCTTTAGCAACTGAACCTTCAAGGCTAACTTTTGCATTCAACGATGATTTATCCGATGCCTCTGCAACTTTGTTCATTATCTTTTGAGCGAGATTTTCAACACTATTTCTTTCTGACTTTTTGGGTACAATCCTTTCAAGTACTTTGATGGAGATTTTTTCAGTTTCAGTTTTCAAGATTTCACCTCAAATATTGTAGAATAAATCGGTCCTTGAGGAGTTAAAACACTCTTCTTGAGTCTAATAGCGTGGGCCATCATTGAACCGTAAGACTTCTCTTTTGATTCATAGAGTAAATCTGCTACTGCATCTTTATTACGACCGCTTCTTAAACGTGCAATGGTGACATGTGGACTAAATCCTTTTTTATCTTGTGAAAACCCGAGTTTTCTCAATTGTGTTTCTAATGATCTAGAAATTTCTGTTAACTCCTCTTGTCCACGCTCTAAACCAATCCAGATGACATTGATTTTTCTCATACTTGGGAATGCGCCTGTTCCCTTGAGCCGAATTTCAAAAGGCTGAAATTCAATAAGTTTCAGCATATCAACGATTTTTTCCATAAGAGGTGTTTCTATCTCTCCAAGAAAATGCAAAGTCAAATGTATATTTTCAGGTCTAACAGGTTTTATATCAGCCCCAATATCAAGAATCTTCTTCTGTATTTCGAGGATTTGGCTTCGAAACTCATCGCTCTCAATATCTACGGCTATAAAGGCTCTAATCTTCTCCAATTTATATCAATAAAATAGTAATGTATAAACAATTTAAGGGTGGGCTTAAAGTCGATTTGATTACTCAAAATAATTGAAGGTTCTGGATATTTTGAAGAGCACTAAAACAGTTATCGCCATTGCTGGAATGCCTGGTGCTGGTAAGGCAGTTGCATCAAATACTGCAAAAGAACTTGATATTCCGGTATTCGTATGCGGTGATGTCCTAAGAGAAGAAGCAAAAATAAGAAAGATTGTTGCTACACCCGAAAACTTTGGCAAACTGATGTTTCAGATGAGAAAAGATGAAGGGCCCAGCGTAATGATCAAGAGGCTTTTACCGAGAATATCGGAAGCCAAATCAAAAATAATTATGGTTGAAGGATTACGTAGTAGTGATGAACTCGAATCATTAATGAACAATTTTGAAGTTAGATTATTAGCAATTCATGCTAATCCTAAGCAAAGATTCCAACGTCTTATCGATCGAGGAAGAGAAGATGATCCCAAAACTATAGCAGAATTTAACTCTAGAGATGCGCGTGAACTATCATTAGGCGTGGGCTCAGTCATAGCATTAGCAGATCACATAATTATGAACGATTCAACAATTGAAAAATTTCAGCAAAAGCTGATGGCCTTTCTCAAAAATATGTTAAGTAAACGTTGATCGATTCTCTTCATTGATCTGAAATTAATGCTAGAAAAAGCGTACTTACGTAAACTATCTATTTTGATTCTATAATAATCTTTTTCTCGTTCGGTTTGAATTTTACGTTTACTTTTACTGATGAAGATAGTTCAAATGGAAATGACGTATCCTCCACAAGATCTTTGGGTAAATATACGAAGTACTTTCCATCTTTTCTTCTGAATATACTGCCTACGCCTTGACTCACCATTTCGCCTCACTTTAATTTCATGAACAAACCAAGCGTCTATATGAATGGTGATGATTATTCAATGCTTTAAAAAGATCCAAATGAGATTTTCAATAACTTCGTATCTGTGGTTGAACCTATTATGAATTTGATGAATTAGAATAATTGAGGAGCTCAATATTGGAAGATGTAACTGTAATCGTTGAATCAGATATTCTGCCTACTGAAGACGAATCGAAGGTAGAGCGTGCTGTCCGTAACATATTCCCATTAATTGAGATTCGTCTTGAGGAAAATAATGGAAAAATAATTAAAGGCTATGCAAAAGGACTGAAAATATTATCTGAATTACATAATCTATTGAAAAGAAATAGAATTAGAGGTGCAGCAAGATCTATCATGTTGAGGTCTATATCCGCATCAGGCATAACAGTGGCCCTAAATAAACAGGCAGCATATGCTGGACACGTTTCTTTTACAACGGATCCGAATGAATCGCCTTTGGGTCCTATAATTCTGACTATCCAATCACCAAAACCTCAAGAAGTTATAGATTGGCTTGTGAAACCAAAAAGACAAGAATACTAATTGATAACAGTATCATGTATGCTATGGATTCTTAATAGGTAGCTTCATCAGATCATATGCTAAGCTAGTGTCTTGGAAGATCTTTTTTGCTTCCTCAAGAAGATGGCTTGCATCCTCATACATTGCACTAATGTGAAATAATACAAGATTTTGTGCTTGCGCTTTTTTTGCCACGGTTGCTGCTTCTTGTGCGGTGGAATGGCCACATTCTTTTGCTTTATCACTTTTAGAATTATCAAAAGTGGAGTCATGGATTAAGAAAGTTGAATTCTTGGCAAGCTCCAGAGCTGAATCGCACGGTCTCGTGTCAGTGATGTAAGTAATCTTGCTTCCACTTCTCGGATGACCAAGAACATCTTTTGGACCAAATTCTTTGTCGCCAATTATTATTGTCCCGCCAGCTTGCAGTTTCTTCCATAAGGGTCCTTCCGGGATTTGCAGATTTCTAGCTTTTTCTAGATCAAATCTGCCTGGTTTTTCTTTTTCGATCAGGGTGAATCCAAGACATTCAATTCCATGTTCAAGGTTGTCTGCAATAATTGTGTACTCTGGAGCATCCAATATTTTGCCTGGATTTATCGAATGAACTTCCAGTTCGAACCTTTGATTGAATTTTACTGTGTTATTTACTCCTTCAATAAATTCTGCTATTCCATCAGGACCAAAAATTTCGAGTTTTTGTTGTCTTCCGAGGAAAGACATTGATTGAAATAGGCCTGGTAATCCTAGAACATGATCTCCATGCATATGGCTAATGAATATTCTCATCTTTTTATTGAATCCAAGTTTGGCAGCACCCATCTGTCTTTGTGTAGCTTCTCCACAATCAAACATTAGAAGTTCGGATCCTCTGCGGAGGACAACACTTGGGAGTCCTCGATATTTGGTGGGCATTGACCCTCCAGTTCCCAAAAAAATTAGCTCCATGATATCATTCCACATGAACTTACTTCTTGTTGAAGACCACTAATTCTCTTACTAAGCTCTTATGTACTCTCATGACATGGCTTTCAATGATGTTGAGCCCGCTATCAAGTCCAATGTTTTTGATATTTACATTGATCGGACTTGCGATGCAAAGATGTCCATCTCTGGATAAAATCCGATTCACTTCAATGAAAAACTCTTTCATCAATTTTTGTGGTCTTATGCCCATTGTTGACGATCCACGACCATAAGGAGGATCAGTTGCAATAGAGTTTACGTTTTCATATGGACACATTCTTGAGTCTGCTATTAACAGAGATGCTCCATTAACGTCGTAGTGTTTAAGATTTGTATTTGCCTTGTTTATCATCACGTAATCTCGATCAGAACCCACTACTTGGCAGCCTAATAATCCTCCTTCAATAAGAATTCCTCCGACACCACAAAATGGATCAAGTAATATTTCGTCCGCTTTAGCTCTTGATAAATTAACAAAGCATCTTGCTAGTAGTGGATCTATTGTGGAAGGATGCAATTCAGGTCGAAGTTTTGGTGTTCTCAATTTTAGACTGTTGGTTTTACAACTGATTTTCTTAAGTCCAAAAAAGAAATGGTCCATATAACTAATTCCTATAAATTGCTTGTATGGGTTTTTCAAATCCACTTTCGTAAGAGGTAAAGCTGATTCAATTATGCGACCGAGTTCTCGTTCCAAATGCATTTTATTAATATGCTCTGAAGATCCAAATAGTTTTGATACTCTTACAGAGAAAGTACTTTCAGAGTCAACATACTCGGAGAAGTCAACTTGTTTAATTTTGTTAATAATTTGTTCTTCACTGTTTTCACATTGGAAAATCAGGTTTCCTGCGACTTCGCACATTCCGGCTCTTTTCTTAACTAACTGTAAACATTTTGGATTGGCGTTTAATGTGAGTATTTTTGGATTAGTTGATACTTTATCATATCCCAATTTTTCTGCTTCTAATATTGCCAGCACTTCTGCCGCTGGAAGTGTTGGATGATTTCCAGAAAGGAGGAAGAATAATTTAGAGTTCAATAAATTTCCGCAGAGTATCTGCAATAATAGGCGCAACGGAGATCTTACAGAATTGATTGGGAACTGTATCGGTTGTTATGATATCTGTTATGCCTGAATCTCTCATCTTTTCCTCAGCATTTCCAACCAAAAGAGCGTGAGTACATGCTGCAACTATTTTTTCAGCACCACAATTCTTTGCAATCTTTGATACGTTGGCTATTGTTCCTCCGGTAGATATCATGTCATCAATGATCACAATATCTTTCCCACGAAAGTCTAGATCTTTTTTGGCTGTCTCGACTTTACCTGTAATTCTGTCTCTCTGTTTTTCGAAGAAAGTGCAATTGGTTTTCAATATTGAAGATATGGTTTCAGCATGATTTGCTGCTCCTTTGTCTGGAGCAATAATGCACGGATCTGAAAGCGTCATACTCTTCAAATGTTCAGCAAGTAGAGGCATTGCTGATATGCTTAAACTTCTCATTTTGAATTCTTTTAATGATTCTTCCTGATGTGCATCGACAGTCAAGAGGAGGTCTGTTCCAATGGTGTATAGAAGATTACCTATCGATCTATTACTAACAACTTCGCCCGCTCGAAATCTCTTATCTTGCCTTGCATAGGGGAGGTATGGAATTACGACGTTAAGGTTCTTTACACCGAATTCTTTGGCAGTATCCAATATAAACAATAATTCCATAAGGCGTTTGTCTTGTTTGGGAAAACAAGATTGAATTACTATTAGGTCATCTTCACTAATTTCTTCTGGAAATTTCATGTAGGATTCGTCATCAGGAAAAACCTTTGATTCTAGATTAATATATGGTAGGTCAAGCCTTTTTGCGATGTCAGACCCAAGTTTTTCTGAACTGGGGCCACCAACGATGACTACCATAGGCAATCACAATTTTTGGTATTATTGAGAAAATTGGTAGAATGACAATCTAGTATCATACATATCTAGGATCTAAAACCACATTGTTGTTATTTAACTAAATGTATATGTCGTCTTAATATGTGCGCGTGCTATTATGATTTAAATCATTTTTTGTTGCCACACACTACATTAAAATATCAATAGAATGAGTGTGACTGGATAATTTATTGAAAAGTGAATGGGTAATGCGTATGTCGCCTAAGGAAATTGGAGATTGGAAAAGTTATTTCCAAGAAATGCCTTTAGATGTAGAACCTCTTATTGATGATTCTACACTCCGAGACGGGGTGCAGATGCCTGGAATAGCAGCATCTCCGGAAAATACTGCGAAAATCGCTGAACTACTGGATGGAATCGGTGTAGAACGTATAGAAGTACATCATTTTCAGGATCCCGATAGACAAGCTGTGAAACTGATACATGGGAAGAATCTTAAGGCAAGAGTAGCGGGTTGGTGCAGAGCTGTAAAAGGTGATATTGATAATGCTTTGGAATGTGATTTTAAAGAAGTAGGGATCTCACATCCAGTTTCATATATTCATCTAACATCAAAATGGCCTGATCTTTCTGTCGAAGATATTCTTTCTAGAGTCACTGACGTTGTTGAATATGCAGCCAAAGATCAAGGTCTAAGAGTGTTCGTACATGGTGAAGATAGCACAAGAGCTGATTGGGATTTTGAGAAGAAATTCATCAATACTGTGGCTGACGCCGGTGCTGAGGTATACAGGATCTGTGATACTGTAGGTCTTGCTCTATCAGACATTAATGCACCTCTTCCCAATGGTATCCCAGCAAAAGTTCGAGCTATACATAAAGAGACAAAGATTGGTGGTATTGAGATACATACGCATGATGATCTTGGAAATGCTGTGGAGACAACACTTGCAGGTATAAAGGCGGCCTCTGGATTATATGAAAAAGTCTACAGTAGTACAACATTCTTAGGAATAGGAGAGCGAGGTGGAAATGCAGAAACAGAGAAAGTCATTATGAACTTATATCTACACTATGGCGTCAAGAAATTCGAAGCGAATCTGCATAAATTCAAAGAAATTGCTAATTTCATAAGTAAAGCCACAGGTTATGTTGTTCCACCCAATAAGGCAATACTTGGAGACTATGCGTTTGCACATGAATCAGGTATCCATGCACATGGGGTTTTGAGTAATCCACTTACATACGAGCTCTATCCGCCAGAAATTGTAGGTAATCGTAGGTTATTGACTATTGGTAAACAATCTGGAAAAGCCGCGATAAAGAACAAAATGGAAGAGATGATAGGCAAATCAATCGACAAAGATGACCCTATGCTTGAAAATGTGGTTGGAAGAGTCAAAAAGATCTATGAACATGGCAGAAAAGCTTCTTTAAGTGAGTCTGAATTCAGAAAGATTTTGAGTGAAGAAAAAATCATTTAATCTTGAGTAATCCTAAAATTCTTTGAGAAATCTAAAATTTTTCTTAGGTGTACCCAACACAATATTAGTAAACCAGTTAATTAATATGAAAACTTACTGAGAAAACGTTATCAGAATTTCATTTCACTCCAATATGAATATATGATAAATTCAATGACTCCTCTATGTTGGGTTAAATGTATGAGTAACGAATCGGCCAAACCAGATACAATACTTGTTCTGGATTTTGGAGGACAATACACACATCTTATTGCGAGAAGAATTCGTGAAATGAAAGTATTTTCAGAGGTCCTCCCATGTGACTTAACAATGCATGAATTAGAATCAAAAAAGTCACAAATGAAAATATGTGGTATTATCCTGTCTGGGGGCCCGTCAAGTGTCTACAATAGAGAAGCTCCTTCATTCAATATAGATATAATGAAAGTTGGCATGCCACTATTAGGAATTTGTTATGGCCATCAACTAATTGCTAAAAATGTTAAAGGTAGAGTAATCCCCACAAAAAATAATGAATATGGAGCTACCTTTGTCACTGTTGATAGCCCAGTAGGATTGCTCAAAGGTTTAGACAAAACTGAGAAGGTATGGATGAGTCATGGAGATGCAGTATTGGAGCTTCCAGAAGGTTTTCACCTACTTGCTCATTCGGATAGCAGCCCAATTGCAGCATTTGGACATGAAAAATTGAAAATCTACGGTATACAATGGCATCCAGAAGTTGTTCACACGGAAAAAGGTAATCTAACGCTCAGCAACTTTGTATTTGATACGTGTGAATGCAAGCCAAATTGGATAGTTGATGACTATCTTGATCATGCGATAAAGGAAGTAAATAGAGAAGTTGGGGAGGGAAATGCTATTGTTGCCCTTAGCGGAGGAGTAGATTCCAGTGTTGCTGCAGCAATTGCATCTCAAGCAATTGGAAAAAAATTGACTTCAGTCTTAATTGATCACGGCTTTTTAAGGCAAGGGGAAGTTGAAGAAGTTAAAAAAATATTTGCAAAATTAGAATCTAATTTAATAGTGTTAGATAGAAAAGAAAATTTCCTTAAACGACTTGTTGGGATTGTAGATCCTGAACAGAAACGTAAAATTATTGGAGAAGAATTCATACGATCATTTGAGAGTATCTCTAAAGATCTTAAAGCTGATTATCTGATTCAAGGTACAATATATCCTGATAGAATAGAGTCTGGTTTCAAGAAGCACTCTGACAAAATAAAAACTCATCATAATGTAGGAGGTCTACCAGATACTACAAGCTTCAAAGCAATCGTCGAACCTATCAAAGATCTATACAAAGATGAAGTTAGAGTCATGGCGAAAAGACTCAATTTGCCAAAGAAGATATGGGGAAGACAACCTTTCCCTGGACCTGGACTAGCTGTTAGAATCATTGGAGAGATTGATTCAAAGAAATCTGAAATATTGAAGAAAGCTGACAAAATTGTCACTGATGAGATTGAGAAGGTTAATCTTGAAGATGAATTATGGCAATATTTTGCTGTTCTGACAGATAGTAAAAGTACTGGAGTTAAAGGAGATGCCAGAGCATATGGTTATACTATAGCTATTAGAGCTGTACAGAGCATTGATGGAATGACAGCTAATTTTGCCAAACTGAATCATGATCTTTTAGAAACAATTTCATCAAGACTGACCAATGAGATTCCTGAGGTAGTTCGAGTAGTGTATGATATCACGAATAAACCGCCAGCGACAATCGAATGGGAATAGCGTGCGCTAGATATTAAACAGCTTAAAACAATAATCTCTAATTTTGAGGATAGCAACGACATTATTATCACGAGATAGTTGCATCCAGAATAGAAACATTTAGTCGTAAATCGAGTGGAAATGCTGTCAAATATTTAGAAATAATTCTTAAAGTTTGGTGATCAACCTCTTTTTCGTGTGTTAGGAAGAAAATAAATAGCAGTGCTACATCCTGATGGGTTTATTCAATAGGAAATAGTATTGAGGGTTGTTCAAAGTGTGGGATGGAGTCTTAACATCACTTCCATTTGTATTCCTTATTTCGCTTTTTGTGTCTCTTTTATTATACTGGTATGGCGGAAAGATATCGCCTAAAGTAAAAGCAACCGCTAACAAATTAGCGCCATATGCATGTGGTGAAGAATTTCCACCTCAAAAACTGCAAGTGAATGTTGAAAGGTTCTTTGTGTATGCTGTTTTCTTTCTGGTTTTTGACATTCTTGCATTTATGTTGGCGACCAGTCTCGGTTCACCGGGCATAGTGCCTGTACTCTACGCAGGCATCACATTGGTTGCAGTAATATTCCTTCTACCAATTCTAAAATTAAGAGTGGAGTAAGTTGCAATGGATATAATAAAATGGTCAAGGGTCAAATCGCCTTGGGTATTTCACTTCAATGCGGGTGGATGTAATGGATGCGATATTGAACTCTTAGCAGCTCTCAATCCAAAATATGACATTGAAAGATTCGGCATGATCCTTCGTGGAAGCCCAAGACATGCAGATGTTTTACTATGCACCGGCACTGTAACAAGACAGATACATGATAGATTCAAACGAATATATGACCAAGTACCTGAACCAAAATTTGTCATGGCTTTCGGTAATTGTGCTTGTTCTGGTGGGGTCTTCCAAAAATGCTACAATGTACACGAGGGAATAGACAAAGTAGTTCCAGTAAATATGTACGTTCCAGGTTGCCCACCCAGGCCACAGGCAATTATTGATGCCGCTGTAAAACTCTTG
>Ga0154710_139_pt6 | contig 13940 bp, 16 predicted proteins | sample Rifle2008BG13ft_FD_105570 | JGI IMG/M metagenome (GOLD analysis project Ga0154710, IMG submission 105570) | Candidatus Bathyarchaeota archaeon RBG_13_38_9
AGCAGACAAAGTGATAGCTATAGAGAAAGGTGGACTCTTCACACGATTCATTGAAGAGAAAGTTCATACAAAACACAAAGCTTTACTAATCCATACAGCTGGACAGGCCCCCAGGGCAACCAGAGGTTTTCTAAAAAGACTAAATCGAGAACTTAAACTTCCTGTATACATCTTTACAGACGGAGACCCATGGGGTATGCACATAGCCATGGTCATAATATCAGGCTCAGCAAATGCAGCTCACCTAAGGGACCTGAATACACCGGACGCCAAATGGTTTGGAGTATGGGCAACAGACATTGTGGATTACAAACTTCCCAGCGACCCACTCACTGAACTTGATGTAAAAAGACTTCACGAACTAAAGAAAGATCCCAGATACAAAGGCAAACTCTGGAACAAAGAAATCGATACATTCGTTAAAATTAACAAAAAAGCTGAACAGGAGGCTTTTAGCAGATACGGACTTACATACATAGTCGATGAATATCTACCCGCCAAGTTAGAGATCGCAGAATCACTTTAATTACGAAATTCAAGACTTGACAATAGACGATAAAATTATTATCAAAATATTCTATTAGAACATATTATTATGAAAAATCAAAGATTATAGTTTATCACATAAGCAAAACGTCATATATAGCAACTGTTTTTTGAGTCAAATAACATTCATTTTCTTAAAGAGGATCTGACTCTAAATTGGATATTCCACCCATTCTGCTTGGAGCAATTTTTCTAATAATAATTATAGTGGCAGTTTTAATACCACGTGTCGTATCGAAAATCAAGAGACCAATTAAATGGAGAAATATTTTAATCATTATGATCATAATTCTAATCGCCCTTGGAATTTTTTATGCAGTTACACAAATTCCTAGCGAACAAATAGAATTGACTGAAGAACAGAAAGAGATCGATCTGTTTCTACTGAATTATTATGATGGACTGCGGAACATGTCCTCTTCTAGAATTGTAGACTTATTCACAGAAAATGCTATAGTAGTTTCTTCGGAAGGAACCACCTACAAAGGAACCAAAATGATAAAAAGATATTTTGATGAAAAATTCATGCATCTTGAACGATATGACGTAAAATATATCATCTATGATATTGAAATTGAAGATGGATTAGCCAAAGCGGTGTACCACTCAGAGGAAAGAGGATTTATTACTGGAGCTACATTATGGCCAATCGAAGGATTAAGAGAAGAATTCACATTGGTCAAGCAACAAGGTTCCTGGAAGATCAAGGGATTAATTATTAGTCATGAATAAATATGATAACGCATGTAGTATGAGAAAAGAAGTCATTGATGATTTTAGAGCGCGCTTCAATGAGCAATAGATGAAATACTTTTCTTTTCCTAAATTAAGTTAAGGAATTTTAGGTGCTCCCCAAAAGACTTTATTTTTATCTTTACATTTTGGACATTCATGTTCTGATTCAATGATTTCATCATCAGATGTTTTTTGGATGTCGGAATTACTGCTGTCACTCATAGGTGAAGAAACTTCGAATGCTGCTTTTGTTTGTGCTGCAAAGATATGTTTATCGTCGGGTGAAGAAACTTCAAACCTCATTTTACAATTCTTACAGAACAATAGAACAAATCGTCCTCGACTAGAATCAAAGTCAACCAAAATGTGTCACATATCAAGATGTTTATTAGCAATGTATTTGATTTTAATCATTTATTTTGGATAGTACTACCATAATCGTTTTAGTTATTTGTGTTTATGATACTGGATTTATATGTAATCATAAATGCTTACTTACAATCACATCGTATGTGATCATGTTATCAATTCGGCCTTTTCCGGCATATAAAAACGATTTGTATTACGGCAACCGTTATATTCCTTTGACGACGATTCTGACTCTTGCCATTTAGGCAAAAATGGGAGAATTTGAAAAAAGAGCGAGGAAAACATAAAATTGACAGAAGAAAAGAAACCCGAGAAAAAAGGCGTTTCAAGGCGAGGATTCATTCAAGGAGCAGTAGCAGGACTAGTTGTGGGAGCAGCCGCAACATACGGCGCAACCACAATGATGCAACCAACAACACCAGCACCACCAACAACCCCGACAGGAGAAGTAGTCGGTCCAGCAGAAGCTAAAACAATCACTATGACAATAAACGGTGTCACTGTCATGAATAGTGTCAAAGCACGATGGACACTACAAAAATATATCCGTGACGTCGTCGGACTCAGAGGAACACCTGAAGCATGCGATAACGGTGCATGTGGAAACTGCACCATTCTGAAGGACGGAATACCCGTTCTCTCTTGCAGCATGCTAGCAATCGATTGCGCTGGAGCAGACATAACAACGATAGAAGGTTTAGCATCAGGAGGTACACTATCATCGATACAGCAATCGTTCATTAAAAATACTGCTTTTCAGTGTGGAGGCTGCACACCAGGATTTATTTTGTGTGGAAAAGCACTGAAAGACAAGAAATCTAGCCCGTCTGAAGATGAGGTTAGAGAAGCTGTATCTGGAGTCCTATGCCGTTGTGGAACGTACGAAAGAGTAGTAAAAGCGATTATGGAGGCATGATATAAATGGGAACACGTTTTGTTGGAAGTCTTGAACCTTTCAAGGACAAGATGGCGGAACAAGGATATTCTGGCTTACGATATATGGCTCAAAGAGAATTAGACGTCAATGGAACAGCCATAGTAACAGGCAACGTCAAATACACATCAAGCGTACAGGTACCAGGTTGCCTTTACACAAGATTTGTAAGAAGCCCCTATGGTAGCGCAAAAATCACAAGCTTGAACACTAGCAAAGCTGAAAATACACCCGGTGTAGTAAAGGTTTTCACTGCCAAATCACCAGAATTCGCAGGAAAATTGTACTTAGGCGACGTACCTCTTCTGACTGAAGGCGAGGTATTCTTTGATACCCAACCAATAGTAATGATCGTTGCAGAGACCCAAGAAGCAGCCGACGATGCAGCACATGCTGTAGAAGTCAAATATGAAGTCATGGATGCTCTGACCGATCCAGTTGCAGCTCGTGATTTGAATCCACCTAAAGTAACTCATACACCAAGATTAATCACACCACCATTTGAAGCTGAGAGACCAAACGTAATCAATTGCTTCTATGTCAGAAGCGGTGACATTGAGCAAGGATTCGCGGATGCAGACGTCATAATCGAAGAAGAGTTTACAACAGAAGCAGATCCACACGGATATCTGGTTCCTATAACTGCAACAGCTCAACCACACGGTGACGGAACAATGACCTTATGGGTCGACGTTCAAAACATACACCCAGTCCCATGGCCAACAGCAGCCGCAGCAGCGGAAATACCAATGGATAAACTCAATGTAATAGGCCCTGACGTTTGTGCTGGCGGATTCGGAGGAAAGAACTGTGGCGCCCCAGGACCATATGCTGCTATAGCTGCAAAATCAACCGGACGACCTGTAAGAGTAGCCTTCGACGATAACCGTTTACAACATGCAACAAGACCCTGGAACGTATGCCAAATAAAAGCTGGAGCCAAGAATGATGGTAAGTTTACAGCAATCGATATCACATTCAACATTGGTACACCATACGCGGTCTTCAGCCTGTCCGTCATGGAAAGAGCAAGAGAAGCAATAACCTGCACATACCATTGGGGTCACAGAGACCTATACGAGAGACCCAATGTAATGTTCACTGCATACGACTCATATTGTAATCTTGTTGAGACGATGTCCTACAGAGGCTTTGGAGTCTTAGAATCTCAATTCCCACATGAAACAATGGTTAACATGTTAGCTGCGAAACTTGGCATGGACAGACTTGAGATAAGACTGTTGAACCTCACCAAAGAAGGTGAACGCAGCGCTCAGAACGAGATCATCAGAAGCCAAGGATCCGAAGGAGTCCAGAAGAAAGTCTATGAAATGATGCAAGCATGGGGACCCAAACCATCAGTACCAGCACCATGGGTAGTAGGAAGAGGATTCACAGGAGCAAACAAGTACTCACAAGGAGACATGGTACATAACCTCATATTCCTCAAGCTAAGATCAACTGGAATCATAGACATCATAGCTGACTCCATGGATATAGGACAAGGCATGAACACAGTCTCAAGACAGTTTGTTGCAGAAGCAATGAACATACCAATTGAAAATGTACGAAAAGTCGAAGTCAACACAGCATATGTCCCATGGACAAGCGACTCATTCTCAAGCTCAGCAACAGATGATATTGGCCAAGCCATAGTCGATGCAGCCAAGAATGCAAAAGAAAAATTGTTCGAATGGGCTGCACCAAAACTCGGCACCAGCGCATCAAACTTGGAGACTGTCGACGGCATGATACAAGAAAAGGGCAAACCTGAAAACGCTATATCATGGAAAGATGCAATGGCACCACGCCCACACACAATCGTTCAAGGCTCAAAGAACTGGCCTGACGGCGCACCAAACGACTACGATGGACCAGGAAAAAACGACTACTACACAGGACAAGCATTAGGCCCATACTTCAGACTAATCATGCACATGAACTTCATGGCACAAGCCTATGAAGTAATGATAAACAAGGAGACAGGCGAATCAAAGATCACCAAATGGATTGGTGGAAACGACGCACTACCTGTTAATCCAACACTATTAGAAGGACAGATCATAGGTGGAGGATTATACCACGGTGCATCTAACGCAATGTATGAAGAAAACATCTATGACAACGGATCCATCTTGACTAAAGATCTCGTAGATTGGAAGATGCCAACTATACTCGACTTTCCAAAAATGGATGACATACATACTGCAATCGTACCAGTCTGGGGCGAATACTTTGGAGAAAACCCGAGAGTTAACTGTCCATTCGGAGCAAAAGGTGTCGGTGAAGGAGTAGACGTTGCATCACCTTCAGGAATAGTAGACGCAATACACGATGCCATTGGTGTCTGGATCAAAAATGCACCCGCAATGTCCCAGAAGAGAATACTGGAGGCCTTAGGGAAGGCATAAAGGAGGAAATGAAAATTGAGAGCTTTAGCACCAGTAAAATACTACACAGCAACCTCACTTCAAGATGCATGTGAGAAACTCAATCAGGCTGGAGGAAAAGGCAAAGTCTTAGCCGGTGGATCTGACATAGTAGACTGGTTAAGAAAGAGATACATGCCTACACCAGAAGTCCTAGTCGACATTAAGAAACTAGGTCTTGATACAATCGAAACGAAGGAAGATGGTGTTCACATCGGAGCTACAGTTAAACTGTCTGATCTAGGTAAAGCAGGTATACCAATGCTCGCAGAAGCTGCAAGAAAAGGACCCTCACCACAACTACAGAACCAAGCAACAGTCGGCGGTAACATGTGCCAAAACGTATGGTGTTGGTACTATCGACTGAAAGATTGGAACTGCTACAGAAAAGGTGGACCTATCTGTTTCGTCCCTGGTGGCCGAAACCAGTACCACGCAATAATGGAACAGAAAGTATGCAATGCAATTGTTCCTGGAGACGTATCCGTTGCTTTGACAGCCCTAAACGCTAATGTAAACATCGCTGGAATGGAAGGATCAAGAACTGTACCTATGAAAGACTTCTATATAGTCTTAGGTAACGTCTTGAAACCAGACGAAATTATAACAGACATAGTCATACCTGAGAAACCAAGCAAGGGGGTATTCCTTAAAAGCAGAACCAGAGGAGCAATCGACTTTGCTACTGCAAGCGTCGCACTATCAACAACAAGTCAAGGCACAACTGTAGCACTTGGCGGAGTAGCACCGATAATACCATCCGGTACACCTGAAGAGATAAGATCAGCACTAGGAAAAGCAACACCACTTAGCGAGAACAGATACAAGATAAACATTGTCAAGCATCTGCTCAGTGAAGCAGGTGCTTAGACACCTTTCCCTTTTTCTTTTTTTTATAATCAGATTTTTTACTAATCAACAAAAAGATTATTCAGTCGCCTGAACCCATCGGCGGATATACAACTAATATGGATGCAGGTTCTAGGTAAGAGTCTCCACTCACCCAGACTGCAGTAAGCAAAACACTATCCCTATCTTCAGAAATTGCATGCACTTCAAGTGTAACTTCCCCCTGCACGAGATTTACCTTACTCTGCTTTAATTCAAGAATTTTTGAAGGTGAGATAACTACCTCTATCACATCATTCCTAGTTTTATCAATATCACCATTTTCATCTATAACCCATATTCTAATTGGAACGACAGTCGTAGCAACCGCGTGTATTCCTTTGGAGTAAGGAGATCCTATAACCATTTTCAATGTTCTACTTTGTTCTTTTGAAACCTCTGTCTGCGGAACGTAATAATAGTAAATAGAAGTTGAAATTACAAGAGAAATAATTACCAAACCAAAAAGAGACTGTGCTAATTCAACTTTTCTCCATCGAGGTAAACCACGAAGTTTCAAATTCAATTTTTCTTCAAATCTCTTTTTATTAGAGTCTGAGTAGCGAGGGTAATATTAGAATTGATATAATAAACCATGCATACCATGATGTAGCCGCCGCTATGGATAGAGGTATTAACCAAGATCTAGCTCGTATTTTGGTACCTCTAACATGTATATCTATACAATCCACAGGACAGACTTCTATACATCGATGACATTTGATACAATCAATGTTAGGTTTTCCAGACTTTTCTATAGACTCTCGGGTCATTGCATATGTTTCACATACGTTTATGCATTTATTGCATTTGATGCAAATATTTTTATCAACTTTCACGTGAAATGGAGTAATTTTCTCTATAAAATTAATTATTGCACCTACCGGACATATCACCATACAGAACCATCTTTTTTTATTCATAAATGGCAAGATACCAACAAATACAATTGATACTAGTATGAAGGCAATTCCAAGCCAAAGGAACTGAACAAGGAAAACCCAGCAGACAATACATATGAGAGGGACCGCAAATGATATTGCAAGTAATAATATTCCTATTGCTACTCCATACTTTACGTCTTTAACCTCTTCCCTAAGACCATCAATATTTTGCTCGCCAGATGTAGGTTTTTTCATGAAACTTGACATTTTCCATCTCACTTTCTTACCAGACATGCATCCTTGCACAGTTCCTCCGAAGAAACAGATCCAGCCACAGAATCCTCTACCCAGAATAAGAGCTGTAACTATGAAAGGTATGAGATACAATATTCCCAACTGAAGAGTAGAGGGTAATTTTACTACTGCTTCAACATATTCGAACCTACCAAAAACAGCAAGCCCTAACATAATTTCTGGCATAGCCCTATTGCATGGTACGAGAGTTGTACCAAGTGTTGGTAGACCCTCATAATAGTAGACTTTTGTATGACTCCATACCCAAACTGCCAGGTTTTCCATACCAATATAATTAAAAATTACAAAGGACCCAACCCACATTAAAATCGCATAAGAAACCAAATAGAGGTACCTTACTCTCTGAACCGAACGAAATCTCAATAATGCGAATGTCGTAATTCCAAGACCCGACCCCATCACAATACCTAGTACAAAAGACGGCCTGTAGTGAAGATAGAAAGCATACACTCCAATTAGTATGCTGACTGTTATAGCGTTGATTAGATTTGTGGCTGGGCGCATTATCGAATCATCATATCAGAGGACCATTTTTTTCTTAAATTTGAATCGTTAGCGCGCGCTTAATGAGAACCGATCATATGACTTACTTGAATCTTAGCTAGAGGAGACTTTCCACTTATCCATCTGGCTGTCAGTATTGCAACCTCAGGTAAAGAACCTGACTTTACCGTAGCGTCGACTTCGCCATTAACCAATTTTAGCTGTAATTTCTTTGATTTATCTGTAAATCGTAAACCACTTTCAGGATTTATTGAAAGTTCTATTTCATCATCTCTAGAATCATCTACCTTGCCTTCATCTGTTATGGCTTTGACTGAAATGCTCTTTTCACGGTTTTTACCTATTAAAGACAAGAATATGGCTAGTTTAGTTGCTTCAGGTTTCTTCTCTTCTTTGGACTCATCCTTCTCTTGAGTATTTGGAATTCCTAGATTTTCTTCAGTCATCCTAATCATCACCTTTGATTACGCAATCGCCATATTTGTAACTATTAAACTTTAGCTACTATACTGATTAATTATCTGCGATAGAATAACTGGTACTATGCCTGAAATCAAAGTGTTTTATTTTACTCGTTGAGTACTGCTACAGCTCTGATTGGAGATCCTGTTCCTCCTCTAATCTTCAAGGGAAGACCAGCATATATGAAACGCTTTCCAGCGACTTTGTCAAGATTTGCAAGGTTCTCAGTGTTTAGGATACTCCTTTCCTTACATACGATGTGACCAGGATAATATCTAGTTTCCATAGCTTGACTACTATCTATACTTGGTGCGTCTTCGCCGATATTGACAACACCTTGTTCTCCAAGCCACTTTGCAGCTTCCATATCAAGACCAGTATATTTGAAGAGCCAATCCTTAGTACCATACTTTCTGTTGTAATGACCTGTATAAAGAAGAACAGTGTCTCCTTTCTTTATTGTGAGTTTATGTTTGTCAAGAGCTTCTTTGATGTCATTCAAAGTGATGAACTTGTCTGCAGGTACGTGAGAAACATCCAAACAAACAGCTTCTGTGTAGAACATCTCCAATGGAAGTTTGTCTATTGTTTTTCCTTCAGGATTGATGTGAAAGACGGAATCGACATGAGTTGGACCATGGTCACTCATGAGCAACCCCATACTTGCATATGATTGGAATGGGTATTTGTCTGGAAATTTCGAACGGGTCTCTTCATGCGTATCATGGTACCAAAGAACAGTCTTCAGATGACCTGGATACACAGGCATTCCTTGATAGATTTCTTGTGAGAGATCTATTATCTTTACCAAATTAACCACCTAGACTCGTGATTCCTGAAATAAATTATTAAGATTTGCGCTAGTGAATGATTAAGGTATATTAGAGGGCTAGCAGAAAACGTTTTTATCCATTCATAAATCTAGCATTGCAGAAAGAGTGTGACATGATGAAGACTAGCCTCGACAAATTCTTCAATCCGGAGAGTGTAGCCGTAGTTGGAGCCTCTGGTACTCCAGGAAAATTAGGATATATCGCTATCGAAAATCTAAAGATATTAGGATATACAGGCAAGATCTATCCAATTAACCCGAAAGCCAATGAAATTCTTGGTTTCAAGGCTTATCCTAATGTAAAAGATATTCCGGGACCAGTCGATGTGGGTCTTGTTCTTGTTCCAGCAGAGATAGCAGTTGTAGTAATTAGAGATTTTGCTGAAAAAGGAATCAAACATGCAGTAATAGTTGCTGGAGGATTCAGCGAGGTAGATATAAAAGGAGCAGAAATGCAAAAAGAAATTCTCGAAATCAGTAGAAAGGTCGGAATGAGAATCATCGGTCCAAACACTACTGGAATTCTAAGTATGGTAGACAGGTTTTCAACAACATTCCAGACTGGAATTGAGTTTCGACCAGGCCCTGCAGCATTCATCGCTCAGACAGGAAACTTTGCATCAATCACACTCAAATGGATACTATCAAAAGAACAATTTGGAATCAGCAGAGTCATAGGTCTTGGCAATAAAATTGATGTTGATGATGCTGACGCTTTAGAATATTTGGAAACAGATGTAAAAACCAAAGTTATTGCAATGTATATTGAAGGAATTAAGAACGGAAGACGGCTAATAGAAGTAGGAAAGAGGGTTACTAAGAAGAAACCTGTCTTAGCATTAAAATCTGGAAGAACATCAGCTGGTTCTAAAGCCGCTCATTCACATACGGCTTCATTGGCTGCAAACGACACGATTGTAGACGCAGCTTTCAAACAAGCCGGAATAATACGTGTAGATAACTACATGGATCTCGTTCAATTGACAAAAGCATTTGTCTTTCAACAACCACCGAAAGGAAACAATGTAGGAGTCATCTCACCTTCTGGAGGACTCGGGGTTATTACAGCGGACGCATGTGAGCGTTCAGGATTAAAGATCGCCACACTCACAGAAGATACCTTGAATAAATTCAGAAAAGCTAGCCCACCATTTATTAATGTTGGAAATCCCTATGACATCTGGCCATCAGTCTCCCAAATCGGCATGGATGCAGCCTATAAAGTCGCTATCGACGCAGTGTTTGAAGATCCTAATGTCGATGCTATAATAGCTGGAACAATGGTTACAAAAGGATGGGTTGAGTTCAAAGATAATAGCTTCTTTGCAGCAGCCTCGCGTAGGCATCCAGAGAAGCCTATCGTAGCATTCGCCACTAGTGAGTGGCAACTAGTAAATGAATTGCAAGAGGATCTTGAAAAGCAGGGGATTCCAACTTATACATCCCCTGAAATGGCTGCAAGAGCACTGACGACCATGTACAGGTATTCATGCATAAAGTCTTCGTGATGCCGGTTAAGCTTCTCCCCGTCCAAGAATTATCCTGTATGGGTCAACCTCTTCTCTAAGTATCCTAAGTTCTTCGCGTGAAGGGGGATCGTTATCTTTTATTTTGGATGGAAGTATCAATTCGAATCCAGTATTCTCGACAACGTCTTCCACAGTCACTTTAGGATTCAAAGCAAAGAGTCTCATTCTCTTTGTCTTCTCATCAAAATCAAAAGTTCCTCTGGTGGTGTAGACTTTGTAGGGTCCAGTTCCTGGAGGTAGGCCGACCTTCTCTCTCGAACCGGGTCCATCGAGATATCCTGGGGAAGTTATATAATCTGTCTTCTCAACGAATCTTCTCTTCTCATGATTCATGATTATCATTGTCTTCCAAGCGAAAGACGCGAAAGCGTTTGCTCCTCCACTTCCTGGAAATCTAACTTTTGGAGCATGATAATCTCCTAGGACTGTCGAGTTTAGATTTCCATATTTATCGATTTGGGCTCCACCTAAGAAAGCATAATCTGCGAAACCTGCCTGTGCTATTTCGAAAGCTTCTGCACTGTCTGCTGCTCTCAGGGCTCGCCAGGTTGTTCGAGAACAAGCGACAGACAGGGGCAGAGTTGGCATCTCTGGACCTATTCCACCAACTTCGAAAATTGGTGTGATCTTGAGATTTCTTGTTTTTTGTGCGAGTGACGTGACAAGCATTGGTATCCCTGTTCCCACATAGATTATTTTCTTGTCTTCAATATCTCGGCTTGCAAGAATAGTCATTAATTCCATGACGTTGTATTCTTCACTCATTAAGAGAAACCCCCTGGTTTGACTTTTAGAAATTCCAAATCCTCTAGGAATTTCAACTTCTTCTTTCCGCCTATCTTCTCTAGGTATTCTTCAAACGAGTCGACACCGAAGACATAATTGTTATAATATTCTTTCAAAGCTTTTCCAGTGGTATCTTCGCAGGCTTTTCTGTATTCTATAAGATGTTCGATATCCACATAATACATACCGGGCATATTTCCAGGGTGAGAGCCATAAGGCGCTTCAACTACAGCATCAACGTAGAAATATGGGACAAATGTTCTATCTGATTCTTTTCTAATAACTTCAGTGTCCACTATTTTCTCAGTACTTAGTATTACTCTTTTAGACCCTCTAACCTTGCCCCAATCCTCTACTATTGCACCCGAAGTGATTCGAGCATTTCCATAAATGTCTGATTCATGAACATGGATCAATGCAACATCCGTAAATAGAGCGGGTACAAGAACTACTTCTTCATCAGTAAATGGACATTGCACCTTGACCGCGCCGCTGTATTTGAAAGTATCAGAACCCATCATGTGTCGCACTGGCATGAAGGGGATTCCCATTGCTGCAGCTTTATGTCTCCAAGCCATTGAGGCGTTATCCCATTCAGTGAGTGTAATCTCTCCTTTAGTTACTGCTTGTTCTACTATTTTTCTACTCATCTTTGGAAGACCTAAAACTTCAAGTCCAATTATGTAACCTGGATCAAGGTGGCTAACCAGACCATTATCAGTTAAGAAATTCACATCAATAGACCTAGTTCCACAACCTACGTAAAGATCTTTAATCCCTTGCCTTACAACTTCATGGAGAATCGCTACAGGAATTCTTACAAAACTACAACCACTAATTGAGATTATATCACCATCTTTCATGAATTTCTTAACAGCTGTCTTTGCGTCCATAACTTTGTCAATCATTTCACGTGGTTTGTTATCTCTATTCCATTCACGAAAATCATTTGGAGTAATTTTCGGCCGCGCGAATTGTGTTCCACGCTCTAAAATCTTCATTTCCATAATACAGCATCTCTATGCTTTCGAATGTCCTATGAATCCAAGGTTTTGGCTTTTTAAGATTTATACTTGATCCAAAAATTTGTGCGCTATTAATTATTCGCCATTCAGAGTCAGAAATGAGAAAACTCAATCTCAAATTAGCTTGAAAAAAAGCTAGATTATCTCAAAGTAGTTGAGGTTTAAGAATAGTAACTATGCACCTTTAGGATGAAACACTATTACTTGTCCTTCTTTATCTTTTACAGCTCTTATCTTGATTTTTCTGGGAGGCTTTTTTATGCTTCTTTTCCAGATCTCTTCGTTTACAGCATTACTAATCTTAACATCATCTACCTTCATTCTTCTCTTAACGAAATCTTTGACTAACTTGACTGCTTTCGGGGCTCTCTTTATTCTAGGCGCATTCCAGACATCTCTGAGATTGATTGTATAAAATTTCTCGTCAACTATTTCGATTTCCTCGTCAATTTCTGAATCTTCTTCCGATTCAGTCTTATCAGGCTCCTCAACCTGCTCAGCCTCAACAGGCTCCTCTTTTATGGCATCTTCTTCGTTAACTGTATTCTTGATTTCTTCTTTAGACATAGTCTGTTAACCTCAACGTTTTAGATTAGTTCTTCTCCAATTTCTTCTCTTAGGAGTTGATCTAACTCTTCCCCTAGTTTTCGCAACTACCCACGTTGGAACTGGTCTATTCATCTTGCCAGCTTTACCAAGCCTTTTTTTCCTTGAAGTTGGTTTATTTCTGGCCAAATCTAAATTCTCCTTATTGTAAAATCTCTTTTCTGACTTTGCATACGCCTAAGTGTTTCTTTCAATTGATCATCATTTAATGGAGTTCGAAGTCTACCAGTCTGCGCGAGCTGAATGAGTTGAAGCTCAAGCTGCTCAGCAAATTCTGGCCTAACCATCCGAATATTCGTTAATCGCTGCCTAGCTTCAGTGGTTAATATTGTTCTAAGTAGAGCCTGTTTCTGAGCTTCAAGTCTTTCCTGAGCTCTGTCGCCCCTTTGTTCATCCACCGTTGAGTTTTGAAGCTCAGCTAGCTTTTTTTGACGAATGAGCTGAAGTTCTTCGTCGCTAGGCTCAGAACTCATTTTTATTTTTCTGCTCCTGGCTTGAGTTCTTTGAGCATCTCCGCAGAGATCTTACTAAGTAGACTGAAACCCTCACTGCTCAGTTGTCTTCCCTTTTTCTCAACTTTTGAAACAAATTTCGCCTGTTCTAATTGTTTGAGCGGTGCTCTCACTGATGACCCTCCACATGATCTCGCATGTTCCTGACCTCTTCCTCTACTGCTTCTGCCTCCATATTCAGTTCTTAATTTTGAAACTCCAACTGTACCGTGAATGTACAATTTTCGCAGTATGGAAGCACACCTTTTGTACCACCAATCAGGGTCTTGAGGTGGCTGTTCTCTATGCGCGCCAGTCTTTGCTGTGATAGACCACACTGGAGGTGTGACTTCTCCGACATTCTCTTTGAGATATGTGGCTAGCCGTTTGATGAATAGATCAGCTGGCACTTCATATGGTGAAGGCAAATTTTGTTTCTCCTAATAGGGTTTTTATTCTATACTAAGGTCTAAGCACTAAATTCAAATGCTCAATATAAATTTTCATTGGAAACAGAATAATCTGTTATTGAGTGAATATCTTAACTAATTGAGGTTTAAGGCGTCATGTCAGGATCATTAAATGATGATAACAAGAAAATGAGT
>Ga0154710_109_pt5 | contig 13876 bp, 15 predicted proteins | sample Rifle2008BG13ft_FD_105570 | JGI IMG/M metagenome (GOLD analysis project Ga0154710, IMG submission 105570) | Candidatus Bathyarchaeota archaeon RBG_13_38_9
CCACCTTCTCCTTTTATTCTTAATTTACCCCTAGTCATTTTATATCCAATCCGTCTAGCGTTAGCCATATTACCTAAAATTTCAATTGTTACTTCTTCAGTTTTGTCACGCAAATCTTTTTTTATGTTAAACATCGATTTCAGTTTGACTTTTTTATTTCCTTCCCAAGCATCAATATCGTTTATAGAACTAATTTTTTTGTCCATAAATTCGTCTGGTGAGATTTTATCTAGATGTAAAGGATTTTGAATTTTCTTCTTTAATCGAAGAGTATATTTTGGCATCTTAGACATCCGCCTTACAATTAATTTTGGCTGGGTTTCTAAGGAAACCATCAGATATTGGATAATTTTCAAACTCTATAGTATAGTAATCTTTGAATCGCGATTGGATATCTTTCATTAAATCGGCTTCAAGATTCTTTGACACTTGACTTTCTGTGTAAAACGTGTTGCCATATGAATTGCCTGCTATTTGACCTTGCTTCGATACAATTTTTCCGTTTTTTATTGTGTATAAAGTTTCTTTGAAAGCCTTCCTTATCGTGGATGGTTTATTTTCCAAATCGACTTTAGATGGATCTAGATCATAAATTGCAATATCTGCATCAGCACCTAAGCCGAGATGTCCTTTGTTCATAAGAGTTAACGATTTTGCGGGTGCAGCTCTTGTGATTGTCGCGATCTCTCCAAGCGTATATTCTCTATCAATGTTTGGAAGATCAAGTCTCCTTCTTGCTGTCCGATTAATTCTTGATATCATTTTTTCTCGTGCTTTCTTACTCATCAGCCACGCTATGACTTTTGGATATGATGTGAATGGTCCCCCATTTGGATGGTCTGTTGTCATGAAGACTCTCCATGGATCTTTTACCAGAAGAGCAAGTTCTAACCCTATTCCCCATTGGATTGCGTTAACATAATTTGTCCGTTTATATTGGAAAGGCACTATACCTGAACCTGTCTCAGCTTCCACATCCAAGTTAACCCATTTATTCCCTGAAAGTTGATGTAGGAAATATTGGAATGGCCCATCAGCGGTCATAGTAGTTGTGTCGCCAAAGATTACTTGACCGAGATCTACTGAAACATGATTATGATCATTAACGTAATCAGCTATTTCAGGTGCCCCTGAACCCAGATTAACCCATGATGATCCGGAGAATCCTGTGAATTGAACGTGAGTAATATGAATTATAGGTCGTTTTCCATCAGCCAAGTCTCTAACTGCGTCCATTGTTTCTATTGTTGTTTGATAGTTCCCAGGGCTACCGAGATTGTTAGTGTGAACATGGATTATGTGAGGAAGATTCAACATTTTATTTACTTTACATAAACCTCTAACTATCTCTCTTGGTGTTACATCAAAGTTGGGTATTGGATCATCTAGTCTTTTGATGAATTTACCCCATCCCCAAACTTCAACACCACCTGGATCTACAATTTTAATAGCGTAACCTTTTGTAGCTTTCAGCATCCAAGCAACGAATGCTGCACATTCATCCAGTCTTCCATCTCTCAGGTATTCCATGATGAACCAGTTGTTACCAAGAAGAGGGAAACAGCCTTTGTCAATAATTGGAGTTGAATCAAGTTCTTCGTGTGTGTGTCTTGTCTTCAACGGTGGAGTTGCCGGTTCAAAGACTGTAGTATAACCCATCTTAGCATAACGATAACCTGTTGTACGAGTCGATGGTATAGAATAACCAACTCCTGAATGGGTGTGTTTTGTTTTAATTTCAACGTCTTTTCTATGATCTTCTGGTCGTAGTAATCTACCAGTATTCACTTTTGATCCTGCAATGTGAGAGTGTATATCGACTCCGCCAGGCATCATAGTCTTTCCTGAGGCATTTATTTTCCGAGCTTTTCTTCCTACTGATTCGACAATTTTCCCATTTCTTATATGAACGTCTAATTTTTCTCCTTCAATATTATTTAGTGGATCGAAAACAATTGCATTTATAATAGAGATTTCTTTTTCCAATACTTTTACCTCGTAAGAGATTTTACACGTTTTAGAAGAGCACTCAATATTTCGACATCAGTTTTGACGCCTTTAGGTGGGTCAACAAGTTTTCTTGTTTCAAGCACGACCCCATCCATTCGATAAGTTGATCCTGTGGTTTCGATTCCAACGTGTGCTGAAGGGAGTATTATGTTTGAACACATAGTTGTTGGAGTGATATGAGGATCGATTGTTATTAGTGGAATAGATGTTAGATGTTTAGCTGCTTGATAAGGGAAATTGGAGATTGGATCCGAAGCTACAATTAAGGCAGAATCACATTCTCCCCTTGCAAGGAGATCTACAGCTGAGGTCTCTCCAGGGTTATATCTGGGGAATCCTTGTGTGAAATCTACTGCGTAAGGATAACCAGTAAGCCAAGTTGTTACATTATTCGCACCATTAACATTGAAATGTCCACGCATTGGCATAATGACAAACTTTGTTTTTGAGTTCAATTCCGTAACTAAAGACAATGCAGCTTCTATGTTCTTACTTTTTCCTGCACTCATTGTCAAACCTAAACCAAAAAATAGCGCTCCAAATTCACAATTTATTAACATTTCAGCTAATTCTTCAATTTTATCGATCGAAACTCCGGCAACTGTTTCTTGTTCTATTTCATCACCTCGAACGGCAGCCCTCAGAGCAACCATCAGTTCATAATCGTTGTTTGGTTCGAGCTGTATGAAGACGTCAGCAAGTTTAGCCGTATCAGTCTTTCTTACGTCAACTACTATTAGTTTTCTATCTGATCTTGATTTTCGAAATCGTCCTTTGCTCATTACTGTGTATCTTGACATGTGAAGTGGATGAGCATGTACAGGATTGGATCCCCAATAGATTACTAAATCAGCTCTATGTCGGATCTCTCCCAACGTACAGGATGATTCTCCAATTTCATGAACTCCTAAAATTGTTGGACCATGACACGTTGATGTCGTGTTATCAAAGAATCCACCAGTTTCTTCGGCCAAATCTACTCCTATTGCTATTGCTTCATTGCTAGTCAGACTCCAACCATAGAAAAGCGGTGAACTGGATTTTATAATTGTTTTTGCAGTCACGTCGATTGCTCGCTCATAAGTGGTAGGTTTTAACGTTGTTCCTTTTTTCATCATTGGTTGTGTGGTTCTTTCATTCCTATACCCTAACATTTTACCGCTTGACATTGCACAAGCATTTTTGACTTTTACAATTTTGTCGTTGTCAATTGTCACTTGCAAATGATCACAAGAACATCCACACACTGTGCAGATTACATTACTGATTACTTCTTGACTCAAATTGTCATCTCACAGTTTTTTTGATTTCTTTCGACTAAATGATTTTTTTATTAGTTGATCTACAGTCAGAACTTTCTCTTTTTTTGCAGACTCTAATGTGGAAGATATTCCTTTGTAAGAAGGCATACCTGTCCCATCGGTTTCAGATCCTGAAACTTGTGCAACCCATAATCCATATGGAACGAATATAATTCCCCGTTCCAAAGTCTGTTTGGGAGCTGTCGTCTTTACTACAACTGTGCCATATTTCGTGCTAATACGAACATTTTCCCCATAATCTAATCCAATTTCTTTGATATCTTCCCCATTGATTTCGCAACATGCTACACTTTTAAAATATGATTCCGAAAGTTTTCCTTGCTCTTTTTCTCTACCTTGAGATAAACTTCTACCACTCAGTAATGTCACTTGGATCTTTTTCATTGATATTTCTCCCAGACATCATTTGGCATTTGTCAGTTGATTGAAGATGAGCAATATCTAAGATTTTCCTAATAGACTTACATGAGTATTTGTTTATTTCAATATGAGATTTTTAAAGAATACTTACAATATATTCGCTAAATATTAGGTTGAATGTTTATGGAAATGCCAACTGACGATAAAGTGTTTATTACAAAACTAAGTCGTATTTCGAATTATCAATTTAAAGCAAATTTTGATTCACCAAAAGATTTTGAAGTATTATTTGATGAGCCTGAACCTGTTGGAGAAGGCTCTGCACCTAGCGCGTCTCGGTTTTTAGCGGCAGCTGTTGGGAACTGTCTTAGCGCCAGTTTATCATTTTGTTTTGAGAAGGCAAAGATTGACTTGGGAGATTTCAATACAGTTGTTGAAACTGTTATGCGTAAAAATGAGAAAGGTAAATGGAGAATTGCCTCAATTAAGGTAAAACTGAAACCTCAAATTGGACAGAGTGATATTGCAAAATCGAAGAGATGTTTAGATCTCTTTGAAGATTTCTGTATTGTTACACAGAGTGTAAGAAATGGCATAAATGTAGATGTAGATATAGATCTAGATAAGTCAGAATAAAATAAAAAAATGAATTAGTTCTTTACGAACGTGCGTTAGTTGCCTTTTATTGTAATTAATTTCTGATATTCAATTTTATCCATGTGTAGTGTATGTTTATCTTCTGGGAATTGTTTTTCTCGTATATCTTTTCCATAATTGGTTAACGCATTCAACATAGATTTGCTTAAACTTGCATATTCTTTAGCGAAACTTGGTTTCAATCCAAGTGACATACCTAGGACATCTGCTATATTGAGACCTATTCCATCAGTGTATGGTCCTGATCCCCAGCCGAAGACTGGGATTGATAACTTATCAGTGATAATTTGAGCGATTTCTGTCGTCGCAAACTCTATAACTAATGAAAAAGCGCCACTTTTTTCTATAGAAATCGCATCATCTAGTATTTTCATTGCATTTTCCGCTTTCTTCCCTTGAACTTTATAGCCACCTGAGAGTGATGCTGATTGCGGAGTCAATCCTATGTGGCCACAAACTGGTATTCCAGCTTCACTAATAGTTTGAACCCTGTCACAGACTTCTTTTCCACCTTCAAGTTTTATGGCATCGACACCTGACTCTTTCATGAAGCGGCCTGCGTTCTTTAGTGCATCATCGACATTCTGATATGACATGAATGGCATATCGCCCATTACAAGAGATCTCTCTGTAGCTCTGACAACGGCTTTGCAGAATATTATCATTTCATCCATTGTGACGGGCACAGTATTATTGTAGCCTAACGCGGTCATCCCGACGCTTCCATCTCCAACCAGAATCATGTCTACTCCAGCTTTGTCGGCAAAATACGCAGTTGGATAATCGTATAGGCTTAACGCAACTATTTTCTCTCTATTCTTTTTCATGCTCATTAAATCACGAATTGTAACTTTTTTTACAGCCATTCAGTTCACATCCTTAATTAATTCAAATCTGCGAATATAAGATATAATGGAAAGCATTACAAAATTTGCTCAATTAAGTTAATTAAATAAAAAACCTAATTTCTATTTTCTTTTTTTCTTGATAACGTTCCTTGTAGCTTTGATAATGTCAGTGATATTCATATTATATTCTGTTGCTAACTCTTCCATGTTACCCGTCTGACCGAAAACATCTCTAACACCTATTCTGTGAATGGGAATTGGATAGTTCTCTGATAATATTTCTGTTATACTTCCACCTAATCCTCCGATTACGCTGCTATCTTCAACAGTTACAATTGCTCCAGTTTCTCGAGCTGAATTCTTTATTGTTTCTGTGTCAAGTGGTTTGATCGTATGGAAATTGAGAACTTGAACATCTATTTTTTCTTTTTCAAGAATTTTTGCCGCTTGTAATACTTTTGACATCAAGATTCCTGTTGCTGCAATAGTTACATCTTTTCCTTCTCTCAACAATGCGGCTTTCCCAATTTCAAAATGATAGTCATCATGATAGATGATCGGAGTTTCTGGTTCAGCCAGTCTGATGGCTACTGGTCCATCTAAGTATGCTGCGGCCTTTGATGCTTTTTTTGCTTCTACGGCATCTGAAGGTGAAAGTAACACTAGATTAGGTAATGCTCGTAATGCAGCTATTTCTTCAATTACTTGATGTGAAGCTCCCATGAAATCCCAGAACATGCCAGTATTGCATAGAATGATATTGACATTGTATTTGTCGAAAGCTATCTGTCTAATCTGATTATATGTTCGACCAATGGCAAATATGCTGTGGCAATGTGTGAACGGGATCTTGCCTCCTTCTGCAAGTCCTGCAGCCACAGTCATTAGGTTAGCTTCAGCGATTCCCATGTTGATTATTCTGTCAGGATATTTATTCCTGTAATATGGTCCTGCTTGTCCTTGTGCAAAGTCTGCATACAAGATTAGAACATCAGGGTTTTCATCCCCTAATTCTACTAGTGCTTCATTATGTCCAGAATACATAGTTTTAGATTCATTGAAAGATTCTCTGAGAAATTCTGACATATTATGATCCACTCAATGAAATACTATGTCAAGGCGTTCATTGCTTCGTTATACATCTCATCGGTCAAAATTGAGAAATGTACTCTATTTTCAAAACTTGGAACACCTTTTCCCTTAACGGTGTTAGCTATAATTACGCTAGGTTTGTCTGATGTTTTCTTAGCCGCCTCTAGACCATTTAGAATCTGATCAATATCATGGCCGTCTACTTCTATGACATTCCATAGAAAGCTTCTCCATTTCTCAGATAGCGGTTCTATCTCCATTATGCTATCTACAGCACCAGTAGACTGGTATCTGTTTCTGTCTATAATGGTGGTAATATTACTAAGTTTGTGATGTCCTGCTGAAAGAGCGGCTTCCCATATTTGCCCGCCATCACATTCGCCATCCCCAATTATACAATAGACCCTATTTCGTGGAACGATAGTGCCGTCAGAGGTTTTTCGACTGAAGAGTTTGGCGGCAATAGCTTCTCCCACGGCAAATGATAATCCTGTACCTAGAGAGCCTCCTGAGTAATCAACTCCGGGTACTGTTCTTTGGCTGTGAGCTTGTAACATTCCACCAAATTGTCCATATGTAGAGAAATATTTTTTCGGAAAATATCCTGCTTCACCTAATGCTGCATAATGCATCTCACAACAATGGGCTTTAGATAAAATTAAGCGATCTCTTTCTGGCCAGTCTGGGTTTTTAGGATCGATCTGCATATGATGGAAAATAAGAGCTGTGAATATTTCAGCTTCTGAAAAAGATCCTCCGATCCAACCTTTTCCAGCATATCGAATCATTTCAATAGTGTGTTTTCGAAGGAGTTTGGCTTTTCCTTCCAATTTTATTATTAGTTCAGGGTCATGACTCACCTTTATCACTTCAGTAAAATGTGTTTCAAAATTTGTAGAGGTCATTATTAACTGCCTATTGGCAGTTTAATCTGTATTCCTCCTGCGATTTTATCGGGTTCCTTCTCAACCTTGCTTTTCCTAATTTCTGCTAGAAAAAGTTCAAGAGTTGTATAAACTATGGCTCTATCTAAATGTCCTCCAATAATACTTCCGTCATGTGTTCCAAGTGTAATATGAATATGTGAAATTAATTTGTCACCCGCGGGTAGGATATTTCCTTCCAAAGTCAATACTTCGAAAGGCCCGGTTTCTTTTACTACTGTTATTTTGTCTTTACTGAAAGGAAGCCCAGAATTTTTCTTAACACCGAAAAAAGTTGCTTCAAAAACGCTACCGATTGCAGATAAAATTACAGCTTTTTTTAAGCCATTTAGGTTCATTACTTCTTCTATCTTTTCTCGTATCTCATCTTGAGGTTTCAATCTAACAATTAGTACATTGCTCAGATCAATTGAGTCGAAGCATTTTAGACCCATTTTTAGAATATCCTCTCCAGATTTGTATATTCTTGTTCCGTTTTATACAATTCATTTGCTCCGCTAAGATATACGCATTCAATAATATTAATTGAATAACAGTTGGAGAATTCTGTTATTAGGCGCCGCTTGGTTTTTCCATTAGTTTTGTTTTTCTAAGTATTTCTCCGTCGCTGTCATTTGGTTTTCGTGTTAGTGTATCTGAATATTTTTCAATCTCTCTAGCTTCATCTGCGAGTCGTGCAGCGGCGCGTATTATTTCATGACCTGAAGTTACTAATTGAACATATTTTTCCCACTCTTTTTCAATAAAACAACCTTGAAAGTTCAGTTCTCCAGCACGTTGTGCCATTTCATATGCAGATGCTGCTTTGGCTTTGGCATATGGATTAGTAAACGAAGCTGAGTTAACCGCTTTACTTCTTGTCACTACGACTTTTGGAAGCTCTGGGGATTCTTTTTTCTTTATGGTTTCTATTAATTTGGATATTTCTATTCTTACTACGTCAAAGGCTCCTGAAACAGCAAGTATTTTTATGATGTCGGAGTTGAAACATGCCATCTCAGTTGGATCCAAGAATTCTTTTCTGGCACCTATCATAACGTCTCCTTCAACTATTATGTATCCGATTCCAGCTTCTTCCATTGTCTTGATTGCTTTCTTAGCAGGATTATCAGAAACGGTTACAGTTGGTATCTTGGTTTCTTTGAATATTTCCATAGCCTTTTTTGGACCCGGAAGAGCAGCATTAGGAGTTGATAATACTATTAGATCTGGTTTGTATTTTACAACTTCTTCTGCTATAGACACGCAACTATTAGGATCCATTTTTGAGCCGGAACCAAATGATCTAACTTCGATATCTTTTCTTTCAGCTCTTTCATCAAATATGAATTCTAGTAATGGACTGCAAGCAATATTACCGACTTTTGCGAAACCAATTTTCAACCTATATCCCCTTTGCAGAAATAATAGATTCTACTAATAAACTCATATTATCGATCTCTTTAATCCAAAAATTTCTCTCAATAGCAAGTCAGTGAGAGTCACTGACATGAACGTTTTTTCAATAGCTTTGAAATACAATAGGGGAAGCTTTAAGGAGAATAATGATTATCCAGATTGTCGAGTGAAATATTTTGGTTTCTGTTGATATTGAAGATACTTTCGCAGAAGCCTTTCCAATGATAGTTGGAAGAATTTTAATAACTGCTGAGAGTGAGAAATGGGCTCAACAGGCCGCTATCAGTGCGACAGGTTTTGCTTCTTCCATAATTATGTCTCCCGCTGAGGCAGGTATTGAAGGTGTAACAGTTCCTCCAGATAAAACACCGGACGGAAGACCGGGAGTCAATATCCAGATATATCATAGAACCGGTCACGAATTCAAATCTCAGATGCTTACTCGAATTGGTCAATGCATTCTGACATGTCCGACTACTGCTGCATTTGATTCTATTTACGGTGCCAAAAAACGTCTCAAGATTGGTAGAGCAATCCGACTTTTCGGGGATGGTTATCAAAAGAAGGATACACTCGGAGATAGGACAATCTGGAGAATACCGGTAATGGAAGGGGAATTCATTATTGAGGACAAGTTTGGTGTTCGGCGTGGAGTAGCTGGAGGAAATCTGTTAATAATGGCGGATACTTTGAAAAATGCTCTTTCTGCGACTGAAAGTGCCGTTACCGCAATTAGATCTGTTGAAGGAGTTGTAACTACTTTTCCTGGCGGAATATGTCGTTCAGGTTCAAAAGTTGGTTCAAATAAGTATAAGTTGCCTGCGTCAACGAATCATCCGTTTTGCCCTGCTATTCGTGGAAGCATAGAAGACTCTAAAGTCCCAGACGGAGTTGGGAGCATATATGAAATTGTTTTCAATGGAATTGATCTTACATGTCTTAAGAAATCAATGGCTGAGGGAGTAAAGGCTGCATCTTCAGCTGAGGGTGTAGTAAAAATTTCCGCTGTCAATTTCGGAGGAAAGCTCGGGCCTTATAAAATATCTCTTCGAGAAAGTCTTTAATTATCAAATTTCTTTGAGTGCGCCATATGCATATGTAGCATAATGGCTATTTAATCTATGTCATTATCACATATTTGGAAGTATAAAACGCCCAATAGTATCATTAATAACCATATTTATTCTGTATTAATATAGATATGATATTTATTTAACTTCTCTAATAGTGGCCAAGCAAGGTGAGAAGATGGATAGTGGAGATATCAGCTGGATCCTAATTTCTAGTGCTCTTGTAATGTTGATGACACCTGGGCTTGCATTCTTCTATGGAGGTCTAGTCCGACGAAAAAATGTCTTATCAATAGTTATGCAGAGCTTCATCGCTATGGCAGTCGTAGGGGTAATTTGGGTACTATGGGGATACAGTCTGGCCTTTGGATCCGACATCATGGGGATAATTGGAGGACTAGAATGGTTTGCACTGAATGACGTTGGCTTAGAACCTGCGCCTCTTGCACCAACAATTCCGCATTTAGCTTTCATGGTGTATCAAGGAATGTTTGCGATCATTACACCTGCTCTAATAACAGGTGCTTTTGCAGATAGGATGCGATTTAGAAGCTATCTGTTTTTCATAGTATTATGGTCAACCTTTGTATACAGTCCGATTGCCCACTGGGTTTGGGGAGGAGGTTGGTTAAGCTCACTAGGTGCATTAGATTTCGCTGGAGGAACTGTTGTTCACATTAGTGCCGGTATGGCTGCATTAATGACTGTATTCATTTTGGGTAAAAGAAAAGGCTACGGCGAATATTCCATGACTCCCCACAATATCCCCTTGATAGTTCTAGGAACCGCACTACTATGGTTCGGATGGTTTGGCTTCAATGCAGGAAGTGCCCTCGGTGCAAACGAAACAGCAGTACTGGCCTTTGTTACAACTAACACAGCAGCTGCTACTGGTACTCTACCTTGGTTAATGATAGATTGGTCACATAAAGGGACTCCATCGCTGATAGGTGCGGCGACTGGTGCAGTAGCAGGACTAGTTGCTATAACTCCAGCAGCAGGTTTTGTAACAGTTCAAGCTGCTCTTGCAATAGGGTTCGGTGCCAGCATAATATGTTATGCTGCTATTCAATTGAAAAATAGATTTCATCTTGATGATGCCTTAGATGTTTGGGGAGTTCACGGTGTTGGCGGCATATGGGGGGCAATAGCAACAGGTATCTTCGCAACCGGAGTCGGATTGATCGCAGGAAACCTAACTCAACTATCGGTACAAGTAGTCAGCGTTATTGCAACAATGACGTATTCAGTAGTGGCAACATGGCTCATATTGAAAGCAATAGACTCCATAATGGGATTAAGAGTAAGCCCTGAAGAGGAAGCGATAGGTTTAGACATATCATTACATTTAGAGGAGGCATACGCAAGATGATGAAAGTAGAAGCGATAATAAGAGAAGAAAAACTTGATAATCTAAAGAATGCATTAGCAGAAGCAGGATTTCTAGGAATGACTGTATCAGAAGTAAAAGGAAGAGGAAGACAGAAAGGCTACACGCTAAACTTCAGAGGAAAATCCATCAATGTGGATCTACTACCTAAACTAAAGGTAGAACTCACGATAGATGATTCCAATATCAACAAGTTGGTAGATATTATTCGCAAAAACTCTTCAACTGGAGAAATTGGGGACGGAAAGATATTCCTTTATCCTGTAGCTGACGCCATTAGAATAAGAACAGGAGAGCGTGGCCCAGACGCAATCTAAATAGCCCACACTAAATTATCAAAATGATTTAATCATTATAAATAGAATAATTTTCACACTCAATTGAAGGTGTTTAGTATGGCCATTGTCTCTATAGTTAAAAAAAGGGATCTGAAGGAGTAGTAAAGGAAATAGAACTTCTTGGTGGAGTCGACAAATTTTTCGTTCCTGAAGATTTCGTATTAATTAAGCCTAATGTTTGTGGTGGTGTTCCAGGAAAAGTTGGAAAAAGCAAGATACGTTAGTTTTTACGTCTTCTCATGACATAGACTGCTGATACTGCTATGATTAGTCCTGCTATTGCCATGTAAGGTGTTAAGATCACTAGTTTGTTGATCGGTAATACCACTCCACCGACAGGGGCTGATGCATATGTTCTAAATGCTTTGTCAGCACTCTCGTCAGGAATACCTTCCATTATATATCTGCCCCCTGGATACGGATTTTGGCCTTGAGCACACCACAAAAAATTACTCGCATCAGTGTTAACTTCGATAACGTACAACGATCCTGGAGTTAAGGCTATTCCACCTGGAAAGTCGAAACGTAACCATCCATCGAAAACATCACTCATCAGTTTGGACGCTGTCCCCAAAATAGTCCCGTCTATTGTTGATTCCCTTATATTGACTGTAAGAGTGCCGGGAGCTTCATATGTTCTAAAATATATTTCCACGGCTGAGAGGGGTGATATGGTTGGAGTGAACTCTTGCCCAGTTGGACTGTAGACAAGTATGTTTTGGCAAGTCTGGTTTCCTTCTTGTTTCTGATCTAAAGTCTCTGTAATAGCATTAACGCTTAATACTACTGATAAAACCAATACAGTTGTTAGAAATAAAGTAATAACTCCTAATTTCTTCAAATAAGAATCCACCGTTTATGATTAGTCTGCAAGTACCTTAAATTCAATATTTAAATTTTTGGCTGGGGCTTCGAGAGACTCAATTTTCTAGCGCGGGCTTATCAAACTCTATGGGAGTACTTGATCCCAAAATGTTACATAGTAAGCTCCTTCACAGCTTGCAACCCACCTTCCGAATGGAAACCACATTACATTGTAATCACAAATTAGTGTGTATTCTCTTGTTCCATCTGGTTGTGTTACCCAGCCTATTGTTCCATCTTTATGTGCTTTTTCTTGGAATACCCTATCATGGATAGCCTCATTGTTAATCCAAGGAGCCCAAGCCAATAACAGTAATACTAGCAGAGAAAGGATCAAAACACTAGTGTTCTTTTTCATAGTTATGGGCTATTATAATTAATTTAATAAACTTCTGTAAGGCATGTGTGCGCAATAGCTGGTGAGCGAAAACGACGACGCCGCGATAATTTATAGGTAATTTTGACTGCTACTACGAGGTGTCTCATATGCGTGAAAATTTGATATTAGGATTCTGGATTATTTGGTATCCTAGGAATAAGAGGACTAGTTATACAGATTCTTTCTATGTGTTCAAATGAACTGATATTAATGGTAATGACTTTGCAGATTTGAATGAAATAGATCCTTCACCTGGAGCTTCAGAATAATATGCTGTCCGCTTATTCTAAAATACAGTTTCATCAATATCTGTCTCATCTTCACTATCACTCTACTCTGTCTTGGACATGGATCCGCTGCAGTCACTATCACATTTCATGGGGATCCGGATCTTATTTTAGAATATTTAATTTGGTCTTGATCAATTACTTTTAGAAAATCTTCTACTACCATGGACTCACAATAGGATAATGTGTTGTTTCTTCTTTTTCTAATATATTTCTCTAATTTTTTCTTTGGATCCTTATCCTTCCATTTTTTACATTCGGTCCAAATGGTTCTAACCAATGCTACATATTCTCGGTTTTTCTCCCAGTCTGGATCCTCTGCACCATATTTTACAGATGTGTCTTTTATTTTCTCATCTATTTCTGGTATCCACAGTTTCATGTTTTCAAATGATTTCAGAATTGATTCAAAAACATCTTCCATATCATTTCTCAGAAACAAGAAATCATTGACCATTAAAACCTATAATATGCATCGTTCTAATGATCAGTTAGGTTTTATGATTTAGAAAAGTAACCTCTTAATCTATCTAGTAACTTCTATGTTTCCGGAAACAGTCGCGACAATATACTGGCCTGTCTTCTTTAGGTTGAAATGGAACCTCTGCATCTTTACCACAATCACTACATTTGATCTTGAACATTTTTCTTTCACTCATACTATTTCACCTCACATAATCTAAGAATATGCTACTGCTTTAGTCATAAGACGCGTTAAAACGTTTCCAAGTTTCCGGTATGATTCAGACCGATGAAAACTGTTTCGCGTCGCGCGAAAAATCTGGGGATCTGAACATGAAAGTTTGACTTCGATGAGCCTTAGCTGGTGAGCACACACACACACACACACACTATAAAATAATAATATCCCTCATGTTGGGGAAAGAATTTCCCAAACCCCTTCTTCATTAATCAGA
>Ga0154710_139_pt15 | contig 13691 bp, 15 predicted proteins | sample Rifle2008BG13ft_FD_105570 | JGI IMG/M metagenome (GOLD analysis project Ga0154710, IMG submission 105570) | Candidatus Bathyarchaeota archaeon RBG_13_38_9
TTACTGCGATCAGGGAGAGTCCGTCTCACTTACTGTAAATGTCAATAAATTGGCGAATTTCGATCAAGTGATTTCTTTAAGAGCTTCAGGTCTTCCAACCGGTGCAACAGCCACATTCAGTCCAGAATCTGGTAAACCTCCATTCTCAGCTACACTAACAATAGATACTCTGGAATCTACACCAACATCGAAATACACTGTAACTGTAGATGCATCTGGAGGTGGCAAGACACATTCAGCCACGACAGAACTTACAATAAGAGATAAGACAGGAGCTCCAAGGTCTCCAGATAGCGAAATGGAACCAAGCGGATTTTCTGGATTCAGCTTCTTTGAGAACCCTTCAAACCTGATGTTAATCATAATAGCGATCTTGATAGTTGTTCTAATTGTGATGCTGTTAAGAAGAGGAAGAACTCCTACTCAGAGAGCAAAACAACCGTCAACTGGTTATTGCCCTGGCTGTGGAGCACAAATAAAACCTGGAACAGAATACTGCACCTCATGTGGAAAACAAGTAGATTGATGACCCAATATTAAATTCCATAACATGTTAGATAGTTCGGCATGTCTGACCATCACTTGTTAAATGCTTAAGCTGATAGCTACATTTTCTACCCAAATAAACTTCATAACCTTGATTTTCAATTTTCAGACTTCCACAATTGGGACACTTAATTTCCTCGCTACATTTATGACAATAATGGCCTTGTGAAATGAACCATTACAATTATTTACGATCCTCAATGTACGCCTAGAACCGAAATTGATTAAAATTCTATTTTCGGGCGTTTCTCTATTTCTTCCTCGAATTGCAGATATTCCATTTTTATGAGTCCAATCATTTGAGCGACAAATTTTGATGGAATTGTATCCTGTTTTATGTTGTATTCCTGTACAATATTATTGTAGGTATATCTTTGTCGAGCTATTTCGTCCTCGATATCTTTGACTGATCCCATCAAACTTGTGACGGTATTAGAAGTTTTAAGGTCTGGATAATTTTCTGCAACCGCGACAATATTTCCAAAAAGGGCTCTCGATGCTTTATCGACTTCTCTCAGCGATCCTGCTCCTGCATTAGTTGCTGTTGCTCTAAGGCTTGTAATCTTTTCAAAAACTTCTTTTTCAAATTTTGCATAGCTTTTAACAGAATCTACTAGCTGCTCGATCATATCTAGCCTTTTTTTCATAGCTACTCTGACTTGTCCCAATGTTGCTTCTGCGGAATTCTTGAGACTGAAGAATCTATTGTAAATAGAAACAAAATAGCCGATCAACGCGACGATGAATATTACAAATATTCCTATGGGGATGAGATATATCCAATTCAATATGCTAACAACCTTTCTACTTTTTCCTAAAGGTAGATTATAGCATCTAAATATGATCTATTTATGATATTGCTAGCTAGTTCTGAGATTGGTAAGAAGATTAAACAGTTAATAGGTTTGATTTTTGTAATTTATTTTTGAATCGCTTTGTCTAGTCAGAATATTAGATTTAGGATTGAACAGACGGTAATATACGGTTTTACTCTAGGCGCATTTTTTTGAAAAGATGTAATAGAAAATTTTATTGAAGTGATAATGCCATCAGGTGAAGCGTTATTTGCTAAATTCACAGCGGCTATCATCGCAACGATTCTTATTGTTGTATTGATTTATATTATTCTAAGAACTAAAACAAGCCGAGAAAATGTTTAAACAAATAAAGAAAACACAAGAATAGTTAATACTTTGATATCACTAATTTATGAAAACATGTGAGGTGATAATTTTGGGGAAACAAAGACTAGTAAAGAAATCTAAGAAAAAGAAAGAATAGATGGATAAAATAAAGACCATATTAAATCTGGTAAAAGAGCATGGCCTTATCCTCGCTCCTGATTGTACGTGGCCTATCACAAATACCGGACACTTACAGTTCAATTAGTAGATGAAGAACTTAATTTTAATCTTCATGAGTTTATTCATCTATTAGCTACGCCCTCCCAATTTGCCGCCCAGTTATGGGGGGATGAATCAATGGCGATAAGTGTCGCATTTCTACTGTTGGGGTTGGGATTATCGCTTATTTTCAAGAAAAGAATTACTTCGCGTATACGTAAGAATTAGAAAGGTTATTGCACGGGCGCCATTAATAATAATTTATCCGTCCATTTTTGCAAGGGCCCAATCTCTGAGAGTTTCGTAAGGTTTCTCTCCACAGAGAGCAGAATTTCTGTTAGGATCGTGGAAGGCGGGAGTTCCTAAATAACCACCACATGCAGGTTTGATTATGTCCGATAAGGCTCGCATTTTGTCAGCGTTTTCCTTATTCTCCCAAACTTCAAGTCTTTCAAATTTTATTCCTTCTTCTTCCTCGAGTTTTTGTACAATGGGTTCCATTGCTCGACAGTGTGGACATCTTCTTCCCCAGAACATAATAATTTGTTTTTTTTCTGCCATCATTATTCCTTCCGTTTTATGAAAAGGCTGCACCAGCACTCTCCTATTTCTTTCCAGTTGTTTTGAATTTTAAAGTTGCAGGGACATATTAAGCTTAGATCTTCATCAAAGTTCCCGCTTGTCATTCTACAAGGGCAGTATTTGAGGCCGTATTGTTCTTCATGTTCAAGAACACCTTGAACAATTAACTCGATACGTTCTTTATCTGTATTTAAAGTGAAGTCTTTTGACTTTGTGAAATCCTCAAATGTCTTTAAAACTTCATTCTCATTGAAATTTTTTCCTTCTTCTATCTTTAGAAATTTTAGTGTTACGCCTGCTTCTCTTTCTGCAATATGAACATAAGCATCCTTTGAGCTACATGTAGGACATATTTTTGGTGCGATGTTACCGTAGTGGATATCGTTGCATACAGTACATCTATAGAATGTTTTACCTCGCAAACCTGAACATCCCGTAATTAATTATAAATTCTATCTGATGTTTTATTGCCATATTTCCATATGATATAACGATTTCCTGATACAAATATCATATAAAATTTTCAAAAACCTTTCAAGTTGTATTAAATAAACAAAATATTAGGCGATTATTGAACTTTGAGAATCCCTTTAAATGAAAAAATCCTTAATATCGAATATGTCTATTGCAATTTCTGCTGAAGATTTAACGAAACAATTTGACGACTTTTTAGCAGTAGATCATATCAATTTTCAAATTAATCGGAATGAGATTTTTGGGTTCCTGGGTCCAAATGGTGCTGGAAAAACCACTACTATGAAGATGATACAATGTGTATCACCTAAGACTTCAGGAAGTTTAATGGTTAACGGGTTAGATGTAGAGAAAGATTCTCGATCCGTAAAAAACATCCTAGGAATTGTTCCTCAAGAGAATAATCTCGATCCTGATTTCTCTGTTTTAAAAAATCTCCTTGTTTATGCTAGATATTACAATATATCCAAAGAAGAGGCTGAACGAAGAGCATTGGAACAGTTAGATTTCCTTCAACTAAATGAAAAAAAAGATACAATGATCGATAAACTATCAGGAGGAATGAAAAGAAGAGTGATATTGGCACGTGCTCTGATAAATAAACCAAGAATTCTGATTCTGGATGAGCCTACAACAGGATTAGACCCACAAGCTAGACATATGATTTGGGACAAGATCCTCAGCCTGAAGAAAGAAGGTGTAACAGTCGTCCTTACGACACATTACATGGAAGAAGCTTCACAGCTGTGCGATAGATTGGTGATTATGGATCTTGGTAAGATAATCGAAGAGGGAAGCCCTCAGAAACTTATTCAAAAGCATGTAGGTTCACATGTTGTGGAAGTCGATAATACTCCAGCAGTAATGAAGTGTCTAACAGAAGATGGAGACAAATATGAGGAATTCGCGAATAGGGTGCACGTATTTGCAGCCGAGCCTGAAGAATTGACATCTAAACTAATGAAAAGATGTGACTTCGATAAGGTTACTGTAAGACAAGCATCTCTGGAAGACGTTTTTCTAAAACTAACAAAGAAAGTCTTGAGGGATTAATCTGAATATACTGAGAATCTTTTCCATTCCAAAGATATCTTCTAGAGCCTTCAAGGTATGGTTGAGAAACAAAGACGTATTTATGAAGACGATAAAGATCAATTTCATTCCTCAACTTCTTGAACCTATTCTCTATCTTTTTGGTATAGGTTATGGATTAGGTTTTTTTGTTAGAGAAATAGATGGATTACCCTATGTTGAGTTCATAGCGCCTGCTCTAATTTGTATATCTATGATGAATTCAGCTTTTTTCGAATCTACTTTCGCATCGTTTGTTCGAATGTATTATCAAAAAACTTTTGATGGAATTATCAATACTCCTCTGAATATTGATGAGGTTATCTTTGGAGAGATTCTTTGGGCTTCTACTAAGAGCATGATAAATGCATCAATAATATTATTAGTTGTATCTGCATTACAACTCGTCAGACTTCCTGAGTCATTATTGTTAATTCCGCTATCTTTTCTGGTGGGTTTAGTATTTGCATCTATTGGAATGTGTTTTACAAGTTTAGTACCAAAAATTGAGTTCTTTAATTATCCAATTTTTCTTTTAATAACTCCTATGTATTTGTTCAGCGGTACTTTTTTCCCAATGTCCATTTTACCCGAACAGATCCAAACGATTTCGTTGCTAATATTCCCCCTAGCTCATGCGGTTAACATCTCTAGGTGGCTGACCACAGGTATAGCATACTCTAGTATTGCCTTGAGTCTACTATGGTTAGTCGTGGTTGCAGTACCCCTCACAATTCTATCGATAAATTTGATGAAAAAAAGGCTGATTGTCTAACTTATTTTGATCGTGTATTTTTCTACCATATGATGTGGATAATATTCTTGTTTAGCTCTTCGCAAACCTTGGATCCCTAAATCTTGTTCCCTATTTACATACTCATAATCTTGAAGACTGTGTTTACAGAACCATTGATTTATCAGTTGGTATAATCCGCGGATGTTATGGTTAGCTTTCTCAAAATGGATCACAGCAGTATTGCCGTTAAGTCTTTCAGCTATCGTGAACGCCTCAATTCGACCGTCAACATATATTGCTCCTCCAAAAACGGATAATTTATCAAAATTAGTTAGAATTTCTTTAATGGCCCAATCTTCAGACATCAAACCTGGATCAGATACGCAAGATCTCAGATTGCACCAATCATTTTGTAATTCCAAACACTCTTTTACGATCTGTGATGTTATAGGTTTGTATACACATTCATGGTCACTTAGACATTGATGAATGTTCTGCCGTTTCTTTCTATATTTTGTTCCCTCGAGTGAAATCAATTCTTTAACCGAATACACATAATCCCAATTGTTTCGATCTCCAATAACAGCTAATCCTTTTTCGTTAAATTTGGTCGCTTCTTCTTTACTGAATCCATAAAGACCATCTAGATCTTCAATACCCTCATGCCTCATCTTTTCGAAAACATGTAAAGATTTTTCCTCTTCAACGAGAGGCAAAAGATAGATTTGCCCGTTAAGATTTTTTCTGAATATTAACATAGCATCTTCTAATTGAGATAGAAATACTGGCCTATGCTGCCGCCATATCCAAAGATTTGTAAAAGTATATTCAGAGATTTGAGGTTGTAATTTTAATAATTTTTGTTTCAAGAAATCTTTATCATTAATCGAAATTTCTCTTTTTCCAGGATATTGAGGAAAATATGATTCTACGTTCATTAGATTCTCCAAGATTCATTGGCTTATAGTCTGTCTTTTGTAAGACTGGTTTTTGATTTTCTGTTATTTATTTATGCGTTTCCAGTGGAAAATTTTTATGATCCAATAAATTGGACTTCATACCCCTCATACTTAATTGAGGAAAGCTGAAACTTCTTTTTCCAATGTTAACACGTTCATTCTTATCTCTCTCATGTTCACTCTCACTTTTCTCTGTCCTTAATATTGGATCCGTGTAGGATCCATGTTTCGAATCGAGAAAATAGTTTATATTCAAACAGACATCACTTTACATTAGTTGATAGATTTGAAGGCTGGACGATCTCAAGCGTTAACTGTTAAGTCGGGTCCTACCGAAAGTGGAGGATTTGCCTCACCTACACCTGTTGCAGGGGAAATGGTTCCAATCGATAAACTATCGGTTTTCCTCTCAAGTTCATGGATTCTAGTACTATTGATACTTGTTATTCCGATAGCATTCATATTGCACAGAAAACGTGACGTGACTCTGAAAATGTTGAGTCCTCTGATTTCTAGACTATTCGATTATACACTGTTACGTTAGGTCCGATAATCTACGCTCACTTTTTTCCTTCTTAACCACAGTGGACGCTTTAAAAATCTTGGGATACGAACATGAAAGCATGTGCGCGCACAGACATTTTCCTAACTGGTGGTGGTGACTGGAATGGTGCGGCCGCCGGGATTTGAATTCCCGGATCATTATATTGATCTCCCGGGTCACCGGCAGTCTGCGTTTTCATGGCAAGCCGGAATCTTAACCAGACTAGACAACGGCCGCTTTAAGACATACCATAAAGGTGTCATGAATAGTATATAGATGTTAAAGTGGGCATGAAATTACTCTATGTATTTTCTTTCTCCAGCTTTGATCTCAACTTCGAGCCAGTTTTCCCTCGGAGGCAATGGGCAACTATAGGTATCAGTATAGGCACAAAACGGATTGTATGCTTTATTGAAATCTACTAGAAATTCCCCTTCCTTGGTCTCTTCTATTTCTAGATATCTTGAAGCTTCATATGTCTCTATGCCTGATGTACTATCTCTGAAAGGAATAAATAGTGACTCTTTTTCACTTGCCTCTTGTCTTAGATCCTTGTATGCATGAAGAGTATGTGTCTTTCCACCTATAATGAAGCTGAAGTGTCCTACTTTGAGATATTCCCTCTCTTCTCCTGTACTGGTCATCATCATAACAGAAGCTGGATTAGGGTACTTGTTAAGCCTACATAGTAATCTGTAGGAAGGATTTACTGGATAATAATTGAGACCAGAAAATTGTCCTCTCATATTTTCAGGTATTGGGGACGCAAAATGACCTTTGAAAGCCTGGTCTTTCTCCTCACGCCAATGAAGAACACTCTGAACTTCATCCTTAGACATCTTTTTAACAGATTTCGAAGCAACTTCACCTTGAACTGGTGCACCGCATCTATCACAATATTTAGATCCTGTAGGTTGCTCAATGGCACAATTTGGACAAATTTCACCCGAGCTCATAAAAACACTAACCAATCTATTTTCTTAATTAGGGAAGATTAAAGCTTACCATTTATAGAGATCAAATTACAGTTCACCAAATTCTTCAATATAGAATATGGAGTACAGTTGATTTGCATGCTGATATGCAGATTATTGGTGCCGAGGGCCGGAATTTCACAGTTTTCTTAACTGTTTTGAACCAGCGACAACCCGGTCTTCAGCGTCACCCACATCAACCGTCGGGTGCTCTCCTTAACCTCTTTAAGGATAGATCAGGCTGAGCTACCTCGGCACATCTGTACAGCAACTACAAAGATTGACTTAAGATTTTCCTAAAGAGCAACTTTGAGATAAATTAGAGAGCTTTGAGCCTAATTCTAACGCGTGTTATAGCGACTTTCATAAAAAGTGTTGGATTCAAATATGGAGAGACCCTTTTTTTGGATTAATTTTTCAAGATATCATATCATTTTTTCGGTAAGGTTGCACTTTTCAAATTCCTAGTTAAAGTTGAGATTTGCTCAATTAATTTTATAGAATCGTTCAGATTATTCTCAACAATTTTTACGAGGGCACTTCCTACTATTGCACCATCTGCTCCAGATCCTATTATAGAACTGATATGTTCTGGTTTATGTAAACCGAAGCCCACTGCTAATGGAATTGTTCCGGCGGTGTAAGGTTTGATTCTCTTTATTGATTGAATAGTGAGTTGGGAAACATCGTCTCTTTTGCCTGTTACACCATATATGGAGATTAGGTATAGAAATCCTGAAGTGTAATTTAAAATATCTTTCAATCTGTTTGGTAAAGTCGAGGGAGTAACTAGAAATATCGTATCAATTCCCTGTTTTTCTGCTAGCTCTCGATATTCTGCTGCTTCTTCAATTGGCAGATCAGGTATGATAAGGCCGTCGACTCGATGCTCGCTTGCTTTTGTTAGAAAATTTTGTACACCCATCTTGAAGAGCACATTATAATATGTCATTAATGCAATTGGGATTTCTATCCTGCTTTTTGTTTCCTTGACAATATCGAATATTGCTTGGGGGTTAGTGCCAGCGTTAAGAGAACGGTTAGACGCCGCTTGTATTGTTGGGCCGTCTGCAATTGGATCGGAGAATGGGATTCCTATCTCAATTATATCCGCTCCTTCTTTGGCGATTGTTTCAATTATCTGTTGCGAAATTTTCGGCGATGGGTCCCCCCCAGTTATAAATCCAATGAGTGCTCCTTCGCCACGTCTGTGTAATTCTCGAAAGCTCTCACTTATCATCATATCATCGCTCCCTTTTGCGTTGCAACGACCTCTGCATCCTTATCTCCTCTACCGGACAAGTTTACTACCACGATTTGATCTTTATTCATCTTCTTCGCCAATTTCTTAGAATATGCTAGTGCGTGACTGGACTCTAAAGCTGGAACAATACCCTCGTTTCTGGTTAGATCAATGAAAGCCTCCAAAGCTTCCTTATCTGTGATAGCGTCATATTGGACTCGACCAATGCTTTTCAGGAAACTATGTTCAGGTCCAACACCCGGGTAATCTAACCCAGCAGAGATACTGGACGTGGTTTGGATCTGCCCATTTTCGTCCTGTAAGACATAAGTTAGCATTCCATGGAAAACTCCTTCAGAACCTGCAGAGATTGAAGCTGCATGTTTACCAGATGTGATGCTTTCTCCAGCGGCCTCTATTCCATACATCTTAACATTTGCATCTTCGAGAAATGGATGGAACAATCCGATTGCATTACTTCCACCCCCAACACATGCGACTAGGGCATCAGGAAGTCGTCCTTCCTTTGCAAGTATCTGCTCTTTTGTCTCATGACCTATTATACATTGGAAATCTCTGACAATCATAGGATATGGGTGTGGACCAACAACCGATCCAATCAAGTAATATGTAGTTTGAGCATTTGTTACCCAGTCTCTTAATGCTTCATTGATTGAATCTTTCAACGTTTTTGATCCTGAATCGACTGGATGGACCTCGGCACCTAACATTCTCATTCTGAAGACATTGAGTTTCTGTCGTTCCATATCTTCGGTACCCATGTATACTTCAGCCTTCAGACCTAGGACGGCGCATGCTATTGCTGTAGCCACACCATGTTGGCCTGCACCTGTCTCAGCTATTATTCTCTTCTTTCCCATTTTTTTAGCAAGTAGAGCTTGACCTAGTGTATTGTTTATCTTATGAGCTCCGCCATGAGCTAGGTCCTCTCTTTTTAGGTAGATCTTGGCTCCACCTAGAATTTTAGTAAGATTCGATGCGTAATACAGTGTAGTAGGTCTTCCAACAAAATCTCTAAGGTAGTATTCTAATTCTTTTTTGAAATTCGAGTCATTCTTGAATTTCTGATAGGATTCCTCAAGTTCCTTTATGACAGGCATTAATGTCTCCGGAACAAATCTGCCTCCATATTTCCCGAATTTTCCATCAATTGGGTAAATATCCAGTCTGCTCATATTTTCATCTCTTTTACTCTGGTTATAAAATCAAAAATTTTCTTGTGATCTTTAATTCCTGGTTTCTCTTCTATCCCAGTCGATACATCAATGCCATACGGTCTTACTTTCTTAACTGCATCTTCTACGTTTTCAGGTGTTAAACCTCCAGCTAAGATTAATCGGTTAGGATATATGGTGTCTCTAATTCTTCTGCTTAGATTCCAATCATGCGTTATTCCTGTGCCTCCTAACCCTTCATGTGTAGTACTATCTAAGAGGATTGTATGAAATATGTCCGAAACTCTTACAGCTAATTCTGAGGCATCGGGATTTCTTCCGCTGACTACACCTATTATTCGTTCTTTCGATAATGTTTCTGGAAACGATTCCAGGATACTTTGAAAGTTACCGTGAATTTGAAGATAATCGGTCTCGAGTTCGTCATATATTTTTATTAGATCTTCTTTCGTTTTGAATACAGTTACTGCTACACTTCTAACATCGTTATGGACTTTCGAAATTAGTTCTTTTGCTTTAGCGAGACCAAGATTTCGTTGGGAGGATGTTACTCCTATAATGAATCCAATTAAGTCTGCTCCAGCATCTATTGCAACTTTTAGATCTTCATATCTTGTTATTCCGCAGATCTTAACTTGAACCATTTGATATCAAGCCTCCACAAGCTCTCTAACCTTATTTTTGATATCAGAAGCAGAAATCACAGCTGTTCCAACAAGAAATGCATTGGCTCCAGAATTTCTCAATGAGATTATATCTGCTGGTTTTTCTATTCCACTCTCGCTTACGATAGTCTCGCTAAGATCTGGATATTTTCCAAGGATTTTTGTTGTTGTTTTCAGGTCAACTTTTAATGTTCTCAAGTCTCGGTTGTTGATTCCAATTAGATCCGCATCAGATTCTAATGCTCTTTGAAATTCGTCTTCTGTGTGAGTTTCTAATAGGACCTCAATGTTCTTTGAGTGTGCGTATTCTATCATGACTTCTCTATTTGTGTCGCAGTAATTTCTATCAAAGAGTGCTTGTATCAATAGAATTGCATTGGCGCCAAGGTTACTTGCGGTTTCAATTTGGGTTTTGCTTACTATGAAGTCTTTCATTAATAATGGAATAGAGATTTTTTCTCGCACTATCTTGAAGTGATTAAGGGAACCTTTGAAATGTTTAGGTTCTGTTAAAATAGATATACCTATTGCGCCACCTCTACTCATTGCATTGGCAGTATTTAAAATATTGATTTTCCTGGAAACACTCTTGGAAGGTGAAGATAGTTTTATCTCTGTGATGATAGGAGCTTTCTCACTTTCGGTTATACTTTTTTTAAAACTATATTCATGATTCTCAATAGGATTTATTTTGTAATATCCACTTTCGACGGTTTCTTTCGCATCTTTTGCCAGAGTGTCTAGTATATCATTCATGTTTTTCCATTTCTTCCAGCTTTGATATGTCTCCTTGGCTAAGCTCAATTAGAGATCTCAACTTTTTGTAGGCTGATCCACTTCTGATTGACTCTCTAGCGGGATCTATGCATTCTTTGATCGTCTCAGTATTTGATCCCAAGTAGATTGCTGCTGCCGCGTTTACTATGGCCATATTCAGTGTTGGATTGTTTTCGCTGTCTCCGTAGTTAGAATTTAGGAGTCTATATGTGGTTGATGCACACTCTGATGGTGAAGATCCTTCGATGTCTTTTTTTTCTATAACATGCACTCCAAGATCTTCTGGAGAAACATCAGAGGTTGAAATCTCACCATTACTCAGAGAGGTTATCCTGGTTTGACCTATAGTCGATATTTCATCCAGACCATCTAGCCCATGTACAATCAATGCTTTCTCTATACCTAGATTACTGAGCACATGAGCTAGTGGTTCGGTTAGTTGGCTATCATAGACACCTAGAAGTTGTGCTTTCGCATTAGCAGGGTTTGTCAGGGGTCCCAAAATATGGAAGACAGTTCTTATTTTAATTTCTCTTCTTGGACCAATTGCATACTTCATTGCAGGATGGAAAGTAGGGGCAAACATGAATCCAATGCCAATATTTTCTATTGACTTTTCGACCTGGTCAGGCGGCATCATAAGGTTAAATCCTAATGCTTCAAGTACGTCTGCGCTTCCACAATTGCTTGTGACTGAACGGTTTCCATGTTTAGCTATAGTGACTCCTGCCCCTGCGGCTACAATGGCGGCAATGGTGCTAATATTGAATGTTTTGATCTTATCTCCTCCTGTGCCACAGGTATCTACTATTCTAGTCTTGTTTTTTGGATGGATTTGGTGGCAGAATTTCCTCATTGTAGAGGCTAATGCAGTTATTTCATCAATGGTTTCGCCTTTCATTCTTAATGCGGTGAGAAAGGCAGCAATTTGAGCTTCTGTTGTTTTTCCCAGCATTATCTCATTCATAATCCCTGTTGCTTCGGTTGATGTCAGGTCATTACCTTCTGTGAGTTTTGAAATGCCTTCTATGATCAATTTATTGACCACTATCCAAGAAATTTTTCAGAATTTGTTTTCCGTCGGCGGTTAGGATAGATTCCGGATGGAATTGTATACCCTCAACCGGTCGTTCAACATGTCGAATACCCATTACTTCACAGTCATCTAACGAGTATGCGGAGATCTTGAGACAGGATGGGATTTTGAAGAGATTAGCTACGAGAGAGTGATATCGAGTAGCTTCAAAGGGGTTCGGAATTCCTTTGAATATTCCTTGTTCATCATGTCTAATCATACTGGTCTTACCATGCATCAGCCTATTTGCATGGGATATTTGTCCCCCAAAGGCATGTACGATTCCTTGATGACCCAAACATATTCCTAGAATAGGAATCTTTGGACTTGCTTCACGAATAATTGATAGACAATTACCAAAGTATCGTTTATCCTTTGGAGTTCCCGGACCAGGGGAGAGAACTATTCCTTCCGGACGAATATTCCTTGCTTTTTGAACGGTTATCTTATCATTTCGATAAATAATTGGAGAAGCACCTAGCTCACTCAAATATTGCGCAATATTATAGACGAAAGAATCATAATTATCGATTAATAGAACCTTCAGAACTTCTCACCTGCCTGAGCTAGTGCTCGCATCAGAGCTTTTCCTTTATGTTCTGTCTCGAACCATTCTTTTTCAGGATCCGAGTCTGCAACGATTCCTGCACCAACCTGAATGTACGCTTTATCATCTTGTGCAACCAAGGTTCTGATCGTTATAGCAAAGTCACAGTTGCCATTATAGGAGAAATGCCCTACAGCACCAGCATATGGGCCCCTTCTTGACGGTTCAAGCTCTTCTATAATCTCCATCGCTCTGACTTTTGGAGCACCAGAGACTGTACCCGCGGGTAACATAACTCTCAATGCGTCGAAACAATCATGAGTTGATGATAAACGGCCGATCACTCTTGATACTATGTGTTGAACATGGCTGTACTGGTGAACAGTCATAAATTCAGGTACTTGGACAGACCCAGGTTCAGATACTCTTCCAACGTCGTTTCTTGCAAGATCAACAAGCATAACATGTTCAGCCCGTTCTTTGGGGTCAGAAATTAATTCGTCTCCAAGGCGTTTATTCTCCTCAGGATCATCCACCCTTGGTCGTGTACCTGCTATGGGATAAGTTTCTACTAGACCCTTTTCTGTTCTGACTAACATTTCAGGACTGGCGCCGATGATCTGCCTGTCTCCATATTTTAGAAAATACATGTATGGTGAAGGATTGATTTTTCGGAGAATTGTGTAGAAGTTGTATAGACTTCCTTCGAATTTGAATCCATATCTTTTTGATAATACGACTTGAAAGATGTCGCCGTCAAATATGTATTCTTTAGCCTTCTTGACTGATTCTTCAAAATCTTCTTTGGATATATTGGGTTCTGGTTCACTAAATCGAAATTTATTTTTCTTTTTAGCGGTTGGTTTTAGAAGTTTATTTTGAAGTTCTTTGAATCTGTTTTCGTTGAAGAAATAATAATATGCTTTTTTCTGAATATGATCGAAGATTATTCCGTCATC
>Ga0154710_118_pt1 | contig 13628 bp, 16 predicted proteins | sample Rifle2008BG13ft_FD_105570 | JGI IMG/M metagenome (GOLD analysis project Ga0154710, IMG submission 105570) | Candidatus Bathyarchaeota archaeon RBG_13_38_9
TGACGATAGAGGAGAAGACAAATGATCTCGGCATGTATTCTGATTAGGACTGAGAGAGGACGATTTGATGAAGTCGTTGAACGCATGAAGCAATTTAGTGAAACAAAAAATGTAATAGCTGTACTAGGAAGATATGACGTTGTGGTTGAAATTGAAGTACCAGATTATGATAGCCTAGGAAAAACAGTAATGAAGATGGGTAAAATGGGTGGAGTGGTATTTACAGAAACATTACCGGAAATGAAAACAGAGGGACAATAGATATGCTAAGTGCTTATGTCCTCATAAAGACAATTCCAACTAGAATTGAGGTTACTTTATCAGAAGTCAAGAAATTTTCTCAAGTTAAAAAGGCATATATGGTTTATGGCCGATGGGACATCGTTGCATTGATGGATGTATCAGAATACAAGGAGCTCAAAACCATTACTGCTGAAATAAACAGCATGAAGGGTGTAAGGAGCACAGAGACGTTAGCTAGCACATAGTTATACATTTAAAATAGCAGTATTATTCATGAGATAACACCAGATCTCTTTGCCAGTCTTTCTGCCTGCCGAGCTGTTATTCCCTTATCCCCAAATACTGTGTATCTCTCAGGCCGAATTTGATGTATCATGGTTAGAGCTTTTACTATGTGTTTTTCCTCAACTCTCAACTGAGATGCATTAGTTGGAGCTCCAATTTTTTTTAACACATTCTTAACAAGTCTCCAATTCGCCTTTTGAAGATAAGCACTCATAATTGCACCTACACCACATTGTTCGCCGTGGAGGGAAGTATTAGATGTTATCATAGATAGTGCATGGCTGAACATGTGTTCAGACCCGCTGCAAGGCCTACTACTTCCTGCTATGCTAATAGCTACACCACAACTTATTAGAGCTTCAACAACTGTCCTAACTGCTTCTTCGCTGACAGACTTAATAACTGCAGCATTTTTCATAACTAGTCTCGAGCTCATTAACGCCAGTTCTGCCGCATAATCACCATAATATTCACCTTTGACTCGATAACCTAACTTCCAGTCGTGCACAGCAGTATACTTTGCCACGACATCTCCACAACCGCTTGCCAACAATCGATATGGTGATTTCGAGATGAGCGAAATATCTGCTAATATCGCTATAGGTGCTTGACCTCCAAGCGAATATGGCTTTTCAAGTCCCTTAATTGAAGCCTGAGAACTTGCTATACCATCGTGCGAAGCCGCAGTTGGAACACTAATGAAATGTAACTTCCTGTTGGCTGAAGATAGTTTTGCAACATCAATGACCTTCCCCCCTCCAAGGCCTATCACTACAGAGGGGCTTTTTTCAGCGATAATCTCTTCAGCTGATCGAACAGATTCTATTGTCGAGTTCTTTGAAGTAAAGTAGTATGTAGAAATAGAATATTGATCAAATATATGATCAATCTCTTTTTCATGTAAACCACCCATCTTTGTTCCCCTAATTACGAGAACTTTTTCATGGAATCCAAATTTCTCACAGATTTGACCAAGTTTTTCTAAAACTTTTGTTCCGATTATAACCTCTCGGGGGAGTTGCATATAATGGGCATGCAATATTATGACCTCTCAAATGAAAAGTGCTATACCTATCAGATTTGAAACTAAGAGAAGTATTCCCAGGTATCTCACAACCAACCGTGCAATATTATACATAAATGAGGTGAGGTTTTCAAGGGATCGCGATCCTAAACTGGTTACACTAACGTTTTTGGAAGACGAGCATATAGTTACATCCTCCAAGTTTTCTTGGGCGTCCTTAACAGTCTTTTTAATCGAATTCACAATATTATCTTGATTCAATATCTCCCCAAATGGGTAATAGCCTAATTTTGCACGTACGAGACCATTGACTACATGTGTATCAGTAGTCATTATCTCACCTCCATCAATTCCAATATCATTTAAAGAAGTAAGAATTTTTTCTCTCAGCCCTTTTATCATGTTATTTGCGTCGATGAGTATGTATGCTATTAATTGATCAGAATTCTTGAATAAGAATACCCTCATTCCACCAGGACCCACACCTTGTCTTGGATTGTCATTTTCAAAATTGTGTTTAGCAACACCCATCTCGATCTTTGTTCCGGTGGCACTTGAGGATTCTATGGCTTTGTATGCAGCAGATCTTAGATTGTTTAACTCTTCTTCACTAAACATTTTCACTTGATCAATGCAATTGTGTGAATCAATTATTCCTACATGTTTGAATTTGTTCTTTGCCATCGATGCGACTTCTTTACCTAACTCAATCGGTATATCTTCCATATCCTTAGGCGACTGTGTAAGTGTAAGTAGTAGACATTTTCCGAAAATTTGGGCATTAACTTTTGCTGATCCCACTTCGATTGTTTTGAAAACAGAGGCTATATTACTTGGTTCACAATCTCTTAACATGGTTTTGATTGCGGAAATCACTTTTGTATTATCTTCTTGAGAGACCAGATTGTTTTCATGACCAGATATTCCGTGAGGTACAAAAACTGCAATGCTCTTTGTTTCAAATTGATTCTGGATCAAATATGGGAGCATACTACTCCCAACATTAAGAAATGGCCCCGGATGAAAATTGGATATAACAATTATTCCTTTCATCTTACTGTTGCTTTTGCTATCAAATCGAATAAGTGTCACTTCTATTTCACTTTCGATTCCAATCTCTTTCAAAAAGGCTTCAAACATCTCATTTTTCCTATCAAGCCAATCGACGAGGAAAGCTTTGAATATCCTCATAGGAGACACTTTGATGATTCTTTTTCCTTGTCGCTCGATAAATCTGAGTAAGAATATCAAAGGGACTATCGAAATAGTAGTCGCCAGAATGAAGGCCCCCCAGATTATAGTTATTTTGGATACCACTAAGAAGCTAACTGTCAATGTAGAAATCAATGGTTGAAGAAGTGAGAAGATAATCTTACGCAGGTTTGACTTGGATGATAGTGAGAATACAACAATTGATCTTAAAGGAATAATTGTAAACAAACCAATTAAGAAAGGATCTTGAGGAAAAACAAAGATATCTAATTGAATATGCCCAATTGTTCCTAGAATAATAATTAAAATCCAAGTCGTACAAGAAAAAAGCGAAAGGGCGAGAAATCTTCTAAAAGAAAATGGAGGATCGTCTTTCAGAAGAATAAGTGAAGCAATGATATCTACCAATACTGAAGGTACAAAAAACACAAAAATACCGAAAACAATCCCGTGAAGAACTGATGAAAATACTGGATTAACGAGAAAGAAGGCCAACAAGCAACCGATGATACTAGTAGCAATAAGTTGAAACAGAAGGATTGAAATCGAGGGAAAGGCTAAAAATCGTGTAAATCGATAGTACGGAAGCATCCTACCTATGAAATGTACACTGGGATGGTCCACACTGAGGTACCTCGATGTTATTTTAGATCTTTTCTAAATACTTGACCAATTTTTCTGTATTTTTTATAGAGGATTCTTCAATTAGAGTACCTGTTATGAGGATATCAGCCCCAGCATTTACAATTTCCCGAGCATGTTCTGTAGTGTTTATTCCACCACCTACTATGACCTTTATTCCTACAGAGTTTTTAACTAGAGAAATCATCTCACTAGAAACGGGTATTTTAGAGCCCGACCCCGCTTCAAGGTATACGAAACGCATTCCAAGATACTCAGCAGCAAGAGCATACATTGATCCAAGCTCGGGTTTATCTGAAGGTATAGGTAGAGCTTGACCAACAAATCCTGCAGCGCCAGTATTCGAACCAACTATAATATATCCCATTGGTAAGACCTCAAGATCATAGCGCTTCACTAACGGGGCGCCTAATGCTTGCGCTCCTGTGATGTAGTAGGGATTGATAGAATTCATCAAAGAACTAAAGAAGATGGCATCTGCATATTCGCTTATTCCAGCTATGCCATTTGGAAATAATATTATGGGTATACTAACATTATTCTTGATCGATTTGATTATCTCATCAAGTTCACGTTGGGATACAACCGTACTTCCTCCCACCATAATTGCTGAAGAACCCATCTCTTGAAGTTTATTTGCAAGTTCACTAGCTTTTTCGGGGGTAACATTCTGAGGATCAATCAAGGAGAGATGAATCGCACCATTTCGTGCAATTTTATCTAGAAGATACCTCTCAACCTCCCCAACCATTTTTCTCATCTCACATTCAAGGAATCATTTGAAGATAATCTACTAACCTGAAAACTTTCATTTCTTTCTAGTTTAAGGGTTCATATAGATTGCCGATATTAATTCATTTATTATGATGTTTCTGATTTCATTATTAGATGCTTTGCGTATCCAAAATAGTAGCTGTTATTTATCCTTATAGAAGATCAAATACTAAAAACCGGTTATGGGTACATTAGATTGAACAATTGTTGGAAGATAATCTATGAATTCTTATTTTTTTTTAAAATTTAAGGGAAGTTTTACTTTAATTAGGCCAATAAATTGTTTTATGATCGGCTTCGCCGTAATAGCGGGTCAATATATCGCATTGGGCATGTTACCTAACTTTAACAATGCAGTTCTTGGATTTTTTTCTGCAGCTTTCCTAATGGCAAGTACGATGTCGATGAATGATTACTATGATCTTGAAATTGATAAGATTAACTGTCCAAAAAGACCAATACCATCAGGAATCATAACACCAAAAGAAGCAATTCTAATTAGTATAATCTCGGGGCTCATAGGAATAATTACCGCAGCTTTAATCAATATGCATAGCTTAGCGGTAGCATCTTTCGCACTGATTCTTATGTTATATTATAATACAAGAGGAAAAAAAACAGGACTCTTCGGAAACATTTTAGTTAGCATATGCATTGGTCTGCCATTTATTTTTGGAGGTGCTGCAGTTGGTAGAGTAACATACCTCTTGTTACTTTTTTCATTAATGGCTTTCATCTCAAATCTAGGCAGGGAAGTGACTAAAGGCATAATGGATTTAGAGGGTGATCGCTTAAAAAAAATCAAGACAATTGCTGTTATGCATGGGCCAAGGAAAGCATCTATTGTTGCAACGATGTTGTACATTATTGCGGTAGGAGTTAGTTTTGTACCACCAATTCTTGGAATGGTTAGTAGGGCTTACATTCCATTTGTGCTGGTGTCTGACATTGGATTTGTTAGCTCAAGTGTTTCTTTAACAAGGAAATATGATATGGAATATGCAGAACAGACCAAGAGAAGAGTGCTGATATGGATGTTTTTTGGTCTTCTGGCTTTCATTGCTGGCAGTATTTACATTAAATAATAACTTGTCAGAAAAAATATTTGGTTCAAGTGCTAATTAGACTTTTGACCAATCTCTTCAACGATTTCTTTTGCACGATCCATTCTAACTTTTCTCTCCTTGACCATGATAGCAGCTACCTTGTCTATCATATCACCTTCAGCTCCAGCCATAGTAGCAACATTTCTTGCATGCAGTGTCATATGACCTCTTTGAATGCCTTCAGTCGCTAAAGCTCTTAGCGCTGCAAAATTTTGAGCAAGCCCAACAGAGGCTATGATTTGAGCAAGTTCTATCGCGGTTCTGACGCCGAGAATTTTTATTGAGATTTTTGCTATTGGATGTGTGGCTGTTGCACCACCTATAAGTCCAACTGCCATAGGAAGCTCAATTGTTCCAACAAGATCACCTGCATCATTTTTTTCCCAAGTACTAAGAGGTGTATAGCATCCTTGAATTGCTGCGTAGGCATGAGCTCCAGCTTCAACGGCCCTGGTATCGTTACCTGTGGCTAAAACAACTGCTGTGATACCATTCATTATTCCCTTATTATGAGTTGCACATCGATATGGATCTGCAAGTGCGAAGTGGTAAGCTTCAACTATTCCATCTACTACCGGTTCTCCTCCAATAGCTGTTTTAGAAAAAGTTGCTTTTACTCTAGCAAGTCTTTCAGTGGCTAGATTTGAAATTATTCTAAGGCGTACTTCTCCTCCGGTAATTTCTTCAATAGATTGGGCTACAGCTTCAGCCATTGTATTTACAGCATTCGCTCCCATTGCATCTCTACAATCTACAAGGAGCTCTATAATTACCATATTACCAACGAATGTTTTCAAAACCTTACATCGTAGGTCTTTAGCGCCTCCACCCTTTGATACCAGGATCGGATCCTGATCGTTTGCCTTTCTCAAAATCTTCTCTTTATTGGATATTATTGACATTCTCGCGCCATATGGATCTTGAACGTTTAGTACCTGTATTTGGCCTATCATAATTGGATCTGTGCAGCTAGCAGTGAATCCACCTTTCATTCTTGCCATTTTTGCTGAATTGCTGGCAGCAGCAACAACAGAAGGTTCCTCAATCGCCATTGGAATGAGATAGTCTTTTCCATTGATAAGAAAATTAGTGGCAATTCCCAAAGTGACTGGCATAACACCTATAACGTTTTCTATCATTCGATCTGCAAGTTCGGCATTTAATGAACCAGTTGTCTGAAGAGCTTTAACTTCTTCATCATTTAGTGAAGCAAAATCCTTTAGAATATTAATCCTTTCATTTAGAGAGAGTTTGTAGAAGCCTGATAGCTGAGAACTTTTTTTCATGACTCATACGCCTTTAAACATGATCTATTAGTAGCTAATTAATAAAAAATTCATAATCTCCAATTGAATTATTTTGTGATAAATCTACCGGAGTGTTCGTTTTGCATATTCTTCAGTAGAATATCCTCTTTCATTCAGCCAATTGGCTGTATCGCCTTTAATGATCAAAGGCACTTTTCGCAGCATACTAACCTCCTTGGCACCTACAAGAAACATGCTTAATCTTAATTCTTGAATTAGAGTTTCCACCATTTCGTTAAGAAACTTGTAGCCTTGAGTAGCTGCCTTTAGTATAGGTAATGCCATACCTCCAGCTGAAGCTCCGAGCGCTATTGATTTGGCTATGTCGAGGCCAGTCCTCAAGCCTCCTGATGAAATCACGATTAGATTTGTTTTTCTTGTTGCCTCTACAAGGCTTACACAAGTTGGTATTCCCCAATTTCTGAAGGTATTTCCTAATCTCTGTTGGATTGTTCTCCCTGCTTTGATAGCCCTGAAATATTCTACTAGAGACCAACTTGTTCCACCTAGTCCTGCAACATCGATACCTTTTACACCTGTTTTCTGTATGAGTGAAGCCATTTCCGCAGAAATTCCAGATCCTGTCTCCTTAATGACTATGGGGATTTTCAAATTGGAACATATTTCTTGAATTTTTAAAAGTACTCCATTAAAATTTGGTTCACCTTCGAACTGTACCGATTCCTGAAGTGGATTGGAATGTATCATCAAAGCATCTGCCTCTACCATTTCTATAGCCATCTTTGCTTCTTCAACACCATAATTCTTTGAAAGCTGTGGACAGCCAATATTAGCGAAAACCAAAGCGTTGGGAGCGAAATCTCTAACCACACGATAAGTTTTTTTCAAGTTTGGATTTTCAATGGCTGCTCTCTGACTTCCAACACCTATTCCCAAACCGTATTGTTCAGCACACAAGGCGAGCATCTTGTTTACCTTAATTGCCTTAGCGGTGCCTCCTGTCATTGACTCAATTATTAGTGGCGCATCAAGCATTCGTTCAAAAATTTTAAGTGAGGTGTCTATATCAGACAAATCGAGTTCCGAAAGTGTTTGATGGATCAAAGTGATATCTTCGAATCCTGCACTAGTGTCTGAAATGACATTTTCTTTAAGAGATATTTCCAAATGATCTTTTTTTCTCTTCTCTATTTTCATTCATTTATCTTTCCAGGTTAAGCTAATATTAAATTTGAAATCATTTTGGAGAACGATCATATTTACGTTTATGTAGAGAGATTTTCACTTTTTACACCTGTATTATCAATTGAAACAATATAGGAGCTCCCACCTGCATTTTCTATAGCATTAGCGACTTTGTATTTATTGTCGGGTCGACATAGAGCTATCATACATCCACCCCCTCCAGCACCAGTTAATTTTGCTCCCAATGCTCCTGCCTGTTGTGCGACGTTCACTAATCGATCAAGCTGGACAGTTGATACACCAATTTTTTGGAGGAATTTTTGGTTCTTATTCATTAACTTACCTAGATTGTCAAAATCGCCTTCCCTGTAAGATTTTACCGCCTCCATAGTCAGTTTCCCAGCAGATTTGCTTATTCTACTAATTTCTCCGTTACCTAGATTTACACGTTGAGTTACCTTAGTAACTAGATCTCCAGTGGATCTTTTATTTCTTGTATCACCTATCACAATATTGATACTGTTGTTTGGTTTAAGATGTTCAGGAACTTTACCTATTTTAAAGAAAATAACTCCGCCATAAGTTGCTGTGGTGCAATCTATACCTGAAGGTTTTTTATGGATTAACTTTTCTTGGATTGAGGCTATCTCAAATATATCATTCTTCTCTAATTCGAGATTTAGATATCGAGCAACTGCCATAGTTGTGGAAACGGCAGTTGACGCTGAAGATCCTAGACCGACTCCTACAGGAATCTTCGAATCTATTTGAATTTTTAGACCACGATCGATTTGCCCCGCCGTCTGCAAGATTTTTTCTACAATATGCTTTAACGGATCCATGACCCCATTATTAGATATCTGATTTGATTTTTTTCCTAATTGTTTTATTGAAAATTTACTTGTAGTCCCCAGAGCTGAAGACGATATCTCGATAATTTTTGGCATATTTGATCTGACAGTAACTTTTGAATAAATATCAATTGCTGCAGCTAGAGCTGGTTGACCATGTACGACAAAATGTTCTCCCGTCAAAATAACCTTGGCAGGAGCAGTAGCAGTTATCAATTGAGAATCTCTCGCAATTGAAAAGTCATACTTTAACAGAAATAGCTGCATATCCAACTACAGAAGATAGATCTCCTGAGATATCACCACTAGTCTTGTATGATAAGAGTTTGGCTTTAATCGCCCCAACTTTTTTTGAATAGACTATTGAAGATATTACAGGTCCAATTCCACACATGGAGATAGAATTTGACCGAACAACATCATCAAGTTTATTTTCATCAAGATTTTCTATTGCATGAATAGCATTCATATCTTTCTCAGTTGCCACATTATGCGGCTCATAATGAGTCATATCAGTTGATGCAATTATAATAGTGGATACCCCATTTGAGGCTTTATGAATTGCTTCACCTAATTCTCTACTTGTTTCGAGGTCTTGTATCATCATACAAATCGGTACAAATGAGAAATTATTCCCGTATAGATATTGCAGGAATGGCAGCTGGACTTCAATTGAATGCTCATAAATGTGAGCTTTTTCCTCCACATCTACAATTGTTGAATTTTCAATTATTGAGTCTGCTAAATCAGTATTTATTTGAATTTCACCTAATGGCGTAGACCATGCGCCTCGATTCATCAAGGAAATAGCGTTTCCCATTCCCGTATGATTGGGCCCAATGATTATGATATTATCAGGTGTTTTATAACAGGCTAGCTCATAATAGCTTGTTGCTGCAACAGGACCTGAATACATGTATCCAGCATGTGGACAAACCAAAGTCACGATTCTATTCTGAGAGATGGATTCACCATTAGGTAACTTTCCTGGACCGAGTTTGTGCTTGAAACAGTTTTCTAATTCTTTTTTTAGTGAAGCCGCCGATCCCGCATAGAACATACCGGCTTGGGCTGGCTTCCGAATTTTCAATCTTCAGACCCATATTTCGGAGTTATAGCTGTGAGCTTTGTTTCAAAATCGTCGACTGTTGGAGAAATTCCACTATCAGAGGATATCTCGCCCCTTTCTCTAAGGACTTGCCTTGTAAGAAGCCAGAAAACCATTGCAAGAGCTTTTCTACCTTTATTATTCACAGGAATAGCAAGATCAACACCACTCAGTGAATTATCGGTATCACAAAGTCCGACTACAGGAACTCCAGCTACTGAGCATTCTTTGATCGCTTGAAAATCAGCTCTTGGATCTGTTACGATGACAAGTTGTGGTTCAGTATGTCTTGGTTGAAGAGGATTCGAAATGATTCCAGGCATAAACCGTCCAACTATTGCTAGACTTCTGGTCAACTCACAGAATTTTTCTACTGGAGTTTTACCATAAAGTCTTGAAGATACCACAACAACCCTCGAAGGATCAAATCTGCTGATAAACTTCGCTGCCAATCTAATCTTTTCATCTGTTTTGCCAATGTTAAGTATGAAAAGACCATCTGGTCTGACCCGGAAAATGTGTTTCTCCATATCAACTGTCTTCACTCTCGTTCCTATGTGAAGGCCTGCTGCAAGTAACTCTTCTAGAGGCTGTAGAAGATTCTCCGCCTTTGGCATTTCCTCTCTTTCTATAGTGCTCATCATATCACCTAGATTCCTATTTTTGCCATTTTAGCTTCTTCACCGAGTATTTCTTCGATCCTTATCAATTCATTGATCTTTGCCATTCTTTCTCCACCTAATATTCCAAGTTTTATTATAGGAGCTGTTAACGCCACTGCCAGATGTGAGATCTCGGAGCCACAGCTCTCTCCTGACCTATGAGAGACCACAGAAATATAATTTGCTTGTTTAGAAATTTTTGCTGTTTGTGTAGCATCAGTTAGTGTTCCAATCTGATTTGGCTTTATTATTACAGCATTTCCTGCCTTTTCCGCTATACCTCTTTTGATCCTTTCAACATTAGTTGTGAATAGATCATCACCACAGATTAGAGTATTACTTGTTTTGGCTGTTATCTCAGAAAAGGCTTCAAATGATTCCTCATGAACAGGATCTTCAATATATCCTAAATGAAATTTGTTTGCAAGTTCAATCACAAAATCTATTTGACCGTCTTCATGAATTTTCCTTTTATCTCTTTGATAAATGTAGACCTTCTCTTGCTCATCCCAGATTGTTGAGGCTGCCATATCAAGACCGATTCTTAGTTTTACTCCGGTTTCATCCGAAACTCGGCTGCAAGCTTCAGACAATATCTCTAACGCCTGTTCTGTTTCTAAAGGTACGACCCATGCGCCTTCATCACCTCTACCAGATACATCAACTCCTTTCTTTTCAAGAAGATTAGCCACCTTCCTATGCACACCCATATTAGCTTCTGCAGCTGAAACAAAGGTTTCTGATTTAGTCGGTAGAACTAAGAATTCTTGGATGTCTGTCTTTCCCCCACGAGCATGCATACCTCCACCTATAACATTACCAAGGGGGTATGGAACCTCTGATTGATTAGATTCTGATAAATAACTGAAAAGTGGAACTCCTCTTGAATTTGCTCCTGCTATAGCTGTCGCCAAGGATATCGCATATGCAGTATTTCCACCTAGTCTACTGAAATCCGTAGATTTATCGATCTCATGAAGCACTAGATCAATTTGCTTAACGTCAAGTTCGATTCCAACGATTTTTGGAGATACAACGTCTTCGACGAATCTTATTGCTTCTTTGACTCCACCATTTGGATATGATCTTACTTCCCAACGTCCTGTACTAGCACCTGAAGGAGATGAAGATCTTCCTAATACATGAGACGCTATGACATCTATCTCTATGGCTTCTTTTCCTCTGCTGTCGAATATCTTCCTTGCCTTAACTTGGGTTATTTGGGAGTTGTCCACCTTTATACCTCAAGCATTGTGGAACTTTCTTGCTGTCGCTTCGTAATACTTCAGAATGTCATCGATCACATCAACATGTGATATGAACATTCTTCTACAACAGTATCTTGAAATTCCCAGCTTATCCAAGATTTCTTTTGGGTGCTCTCCAGCCTTGACTCGATTTGAGTATTCCTCCCACCTATCAGCAATTACATTGCCGCACGTGAAACATCTAACGGGTATTATCATGATATTTCATCTGAACATTTTTGTTTTAGTAAGACCCTTGATTGACCTTATCGATATGATTTTTGTTTTCGCGTGCGCGCGCTAGGTCCCCCAAACTTTTTTGATTCTGCACGTCTAGGGTCACCTGCTAACATAGCTCTATCTTGGTTTCTTAACGCACGTTTCAGCTGTGCGCTCTTCGTCCATTTAATTAGGCCTCGTGCGATCGCTAATCTAGCGGCCTCTGCTTGACTGATAACGCCGCCTCCTTGAGCTTTTATTTTGATATCAATATTTTTTGCCTTCTCTCCTGCCACAATTAGAGGTTCCATAAGCTTCATTCTGGCAGTCTCTGGGTTAACTAGATTTAATGGATAATTATTGAAAGTGATTTTTCCAGCACCACTCCTTAATACAGCTTTTGCTACAGCAGTTTTTCTTTTTCCGCTTATGATCATAATTTTTTTCTTTTCACTCAATTTATACTCCCCCTATTTCTTTCGAGAGATCTTCTAATAGCATATAGCGACATTTTAGTTTCGACGCATCGGCCTTAGAAATTTTTTGATATTGTTTATCAGAATATTCTTCAGGAATATCGGGATAGATTTTCACTCTCTTATAGGCGTTCTTTCCTTTTGGTTGCTTATGGGGCAACATACCTCTCAGTGCACGTTTCGCATAAGTCTCTGGTCTGCGAGGATGTTTTGGACCTTTGTCTTGAGATGCTAGCGTCCGAGTCGTTAATTTAACCTTAGCACGCGCTATGGTACTCTTTCTATCTCCAGATATTACAGCTTTAGAAATGTTTAGTATTATTACTTCTTGGCCCTCCAAAGCCTGTTTCGCAGCATAACTAAGAATTCGACCAAATATTAGATTAGAAGCATCTATGATTACCGATTTATTGTTCGTTATTCTGTCACCTCATTAATTTTATTTTGGTACCTTTAGGATTCGTTTTTAACAAATCATCGATTGTCAGACATTTGCCGCCTGCATTCAATATCTTATCCTTTGCTTCTTTGGAAAAATCCACAGCAGCAACCGTTATTTTATGTTCAATTGTTCCAGCTCCCAATACTTTACCTGGAACAGCAACAGTTTCCCCTTCTTTCGTGTATCTTGATATTCTTCCCACGTTTACTTCTGCCATATTCTTCCTAGTTTTTCTAAGGGCTTTAGATAGAGCAAACCATATTGGCGCCTGTGTTTCTTTTGACGACTTGTGAAGAGACTTTTCTAGCTCTATTAATTCCGGATTAGTTTTATTAGCCGTAACCTACTCACTCCAAATTCTTCATTAAACTTGATAGTTCAGATGCTTTTTCCCCAATTTGAATTGCAGCTTGCTCCACTATCTTAGTTATTGGTAATGCACCATTAGATTCTATGTTAAAGATGAAGTCTTTTTCGCTCCACTCGACTTTTATTGGACATGATTTCTTTGGACAATTCTTTATACACTGTGTACAGAGAGTACATTCTTCTATATCTTTGACCACTAGTCGGTTATCTTTTATTTCGAGTATACATTTCGGACAGAACTTTACACATTTACCACAACTATCGCATTTCTTCATATCAATAGAAATTTTTGGCAGATATTTGTATGTGCAAACAGAAACTGGTTGCCATTTTGCATGTTCCTGTCCACGCCCCAGCCTCGCATAAGCTTCTAATTTTAGTTTCTGTCCAGCAGCTAACTTCACAATTGGAATTTTATTGTTGACCGGAGTTACAACTGGATTGTCAGGTTTTAGATCACCTGAATAAACAACAATCATATCATCTTTAGCCTCAATTTCCATTGTGAAGGAAGC
>Ga0154710_118_pt9 | contig 12558 bp, 17 predicted proteins | sample Rifle2008BG13ft_FD_105570 | JGI IMG/M metagenome (GOLD analysis project Ga0154710, IMG submission 105570) | Candidatus Bathyarchaeota archaeon RBG_13_38_9
ACCCGCGACCTATGGGTTAAGAGCTTCGGCCCATAAATTGGGACCACCGCTCTACCTGACTGAGCTTCCCGAACCACTATGATGTGGGTATACGGGCCCATGCCCCGCCAGCCATCTGTTCCAATGAAGATCTCTAATAATCTTTTCTTCGGCCTTATTGACAATCTTAAATCAAAGAGTTTCTTTCAAATCTTGATCATAAGACTCATCTTTTGTTCTGATCCTCTTTTAATGGACAATAACTTGACAAATCTAATCTTAATTGGACTCGGACTTCATGATGAAAATGGTATTTCTCTACAAGGACTAGAAGAAGCCAAGAAAGCAACATATGTTTTTGCAGAATTCTATACAAGCTACATGCCTGCCATTAAAATCTCAAATCTTGAGAAATTATTAGGAAAACAAATAAAGATCCTCTCCAGAAAAGAAGTCGAGGAGTACACTCAAGAAAATATTTTGGTTCACGCCAAAAAGTATCCATGCGTTTTTTTAACCCCAGGAGATCCAAATATCGCAACTACTCATATTGATTTGAGACTTAGAGCAGAAAATGAAGGAATTAGAACATCCATTATTCATTCAGCGTCAATTTCTTCAGCTATAGCAGGAGCAACTGGCCTCCAGAACTATAAATTTGGCAGAACAGTTACAATTCCCTTTAAATCAACTTCAATCTCAGAAATTCCATATGAAAATATTTTCGAAAATAAGTCGAGAGGCCTTCATACCTTAGCATTACTCGACATTAATTCAGAGAGCCGCCTGTTTATGTCTATTCCAGAGGGACTAACCATAATAATCGAAATAGAAGAAAGACTGAGAAAAAGATGTACAACAAGAAATACGTTAGCGATCGGAGTCGCGAGGTTAGGTTCACCAGATGCAAGTGTGAAAGCTGGTACAATAGAAAATCTCCTAAGATTCAATTGGGGCGATCCTCCCCATTGCATAGTTTTTCCTGGAAAGCTCCACTTCATGGAAATTGAGGCTCTAAAAATTTTGTGCAAGGCCGATCCGGAGCTGTTTGAAATATGAATTCAGATAATGAAGTACGACCATTAGTTGGAAGATATATATCTTCTATTGAGTTGGCACTCAAAGATTTGAAGATACGAGATTCTAATTCAACTTTAGTTGAACACAACATGGAGCTAGTCATAGACGCAGTTAAAAGATATCTTTCCGATGCAAAATACTATCAGGAAATTAAAAAAGAAGCTATAGCCTTAACATCAATTTCATATGCTGAGGGGCTATTAGACGCACTAAGGATCATGGAACTAGTAGACTTCGAATGGCAAAGAGTAGACAAATCTTGACAAGAAAAAAAATTGTTCTAACAACCGGAGCGTTCGATCTTCTTCATTATGGTCACCTTAAAGCCCTTGAAGACGCAAAAAAATCAGGAGGGAGAAATTCCAAACTAATAGTTATTGTCGCAAGAGACAAGACTGTTGAAAAACGTAAAGGAAAAAAACCAACGATTCCCGAAGAACAGAGAAGAGCATTAGTTGAATCTCTTAAACCCGTCGATAGAGCTGTGCTGGGGTATGAAGAGATGAATATGAAAGCAGCTATACGAAAGCTCAAACCTGATGTTATAGCTTTAGGATACGACCAACGCGATATTTTGGAAGCAGTAAATGATGCTTTGCAAGAGTATACGGGAGAAGTAAAGGTCATACAAACTAAAAGATATGGAATGAGGGATCTAAATAGCTCATCAAAGATAAAAAACAAAATCATAGAAGAATTAAAATTGTAAATTAGTGAATTAAGTATTCAAATACTCAACTAATGTTAGCTTTCGTGTTTAAATGTGGAATCATTATCCTAAGCTTAATGGTATCCCCATCTTTCAATTTAAGTTTCTTTCTTAAGTTTTCTTTGGAAACTATTTCGACAACATCAGATCCATAATGACTTCTCATTGCCAAGATTATCGATACTTGAACTTCATCATTCATTATCGCTTCAGCACACTTTGCAGGGCCAAAACTCCTTTTTTCGGTCGTGAATCCTTTAATTGATATTAAGGGAAGAGAATTCAAGGTATTTCTTTCATTCTCGTAACCAGGTTTCAACCGAATATTTAGAGTGCCTGGATATGGATCGAAGCCTAGTTTCTTTTCTAATTGCTCTCGATAACCTTCTTGACCAATATAATAAGAGCCTTCACCGAGCCCTGAGAATAGTTCTCCCTCTAAGAAGACGTAGTTAATAGGCTGTTCGAAAACATCTTTCAGTCTGAAATATAATTCTTTGAGAAGATCCAAACCGTTAGGAGTTATACGTATAGTCTCACGCTTTCCAATTTTAACCCGTCTTATTAGCCCTCTTTGCTCTAGCTCAATAAGATGTCTCGAGGCTGTTTGCTGAGATATCTCGAGATCAAGTGCAAGTTGTCCTGTTGTATAAGTCAATTCCCCTTTGGATATCGAGAGTTCAGCCAATTTACATAGAGTTATTAGGAGATTGGCTTTGAGGGAACTCTTCTCAAACGCATTCATAGTTTAAATCAACATCAAATACTTCTTTACTATTAATTTACATCTTGAGAAAAATATCTTTTTCATTTTTACATATTTTTTTAACATATCTTGAAGATAGACAGATCGAATCATATTTCTTTGGAGAGATTATATTTGGATGTCGCTTTTCTAAAAAGTTTGGTTTGAGTTGAAATCATGGGACCATATCATATAGAATCTTTCCAGGAAGGCACTTGATAAAGTGAATACTCGAAAATATCAAATGTGTACTAGGGAGGAACTTATCAATATTCAAAATAATCTTTCTAGAAAGTTAATAATCACTGATCTTTTTACAAAACCTATTAGAAAGATTGGTGGAGTCGATCTATCTTTCATCAAAGATCATGCGGTAGCAGCTTTCATTTGTGTAGATTATGAAAATTTGGAAGTCATAGAGAAAAAGACAGTTTTAACGAGATTAGATTTTCCCTATAGGCCGGGATTTCTCTGGTTTAGAGAGGGCCCACCATTAGTTAGAATAATCAAAAGTCTTGATGTATTACCAGATATTTTCATGATTAACGCTCACCGCTTAGCACATCCCAGAAGATTTGGATGTGCGTCACATATTGGAGTAAACATAGAAAAACCAACTATTGGTATAGCTAGCTCTAGGCTTTTCGGAGAAGTTATTAAAATACCCAGAAAATTTGGCGATACTGAACCGCTCAAATCAAATAATGAGACAATTGGTTACATTCTTAAGCCAAAAATTGGGAAGCCGATATATGTTTCACCAGGCCACATGATTAGTCTTGAATCTGCGGTAGGAATTACTATTAATTGTCTTCGCAATCACAGATTCCCAGAACCGCTTCATCTTTCTCATAAACTAGCTGAGTCAAGAAAAAGAAAGATCATTCATTCCATGAGCTAATCTTGCGTGACTCACTTTTCGTTAGTCTTTTTTCAAGACTTTTTAGAGCGTTTTCTAAGGATAGTCTTCTGAATTCATTAACTACATCTCCTCTGGTTATCTCGATTAATTTCCTTGCAGTATCCATTTTATGTCTGAAACCCGATATTATACGTGTATGATCTATCGAGTACAAGTCTTCATATATACCTTCCATGGTCTTTAGCGTATTTTCAGCATCAGCAAGTTCTCCTTTTTTAAGAAAATTCAGACATCTTCGACGAAGTTCCCCTAAGAAATCTAAAAGACCGAGAAGGTAAGGCTCTATCTCAACATCAACTTCTTTAAGTGACAATAATCTATTTTTAGTTATAATCCCGTAGAGTATTTTTGCCTCAGCGTATTCTTGATAGGCAACAGTTACATTTCCCAGATATTTCAACTCTTTCCACTTTCTAAGAATTCCCTCTAGATCTCTGATCGTGCCCTCAGCATTACGTAAATGTGTCGCAGCTTTCTCTATATTCCCTCGATGCAATTCTACGATCGCGTTCCCCGAGGATCTGATTGAGATTCGTGAGAATTCAAAAATACTGTCTCTTGCCGTGCTGAGATCCAAGAGGTTCTCTTGAATCATCTTGATATCAGTTTTCTTCAGCAATTTAGAACCTCACTTAATATTTAATTTAGCAAACCTTTATCGGTTTTTCCAATTTGCTTAAAAGAACAACTCTACTTTCAACGGAATCATCAAGAATCCTATATCCAGTGAACTCAGCCAATTTTAAGGAGAATTCTCGAACCTGTTTATATGTCGGCATATTTTCAAATGTTAATCTCTTTCTTGAATAGCCGATATACATGTAAGCTTTCGATTCTATATATGTCGGGTCAGCTTTTGAGATTAGCTTAGCGTAGCTTTGAGGATCTTCAAGATTAAGCCCTTTTACGAGCGTGAGTCGAATGGCTGAGGGACAATTAAAACTCTTCAATAAATTTAATGTTTCCAATAGTTTCTGCCAATATATTTTAGATCGAGGTTTGCATATCTTTTGATATCGTTCAGATCTTGATGCAGATAGTGAGATGTATAATTGAGTGGGTTCATCTGAAAGATTCTTTAATACATCGGGTCTCGTTCCGTTTGTAACTAAGAAAGTTGTCATCCCTAAACTATGAAATTCTGAAATTAGTTCACCTAGGTCAGGATATAGTGTGGGTTCCCCAGCTAGGCTTATGGCTATATGTTTTGGTTTCAAAGCTTCTTGATAAACATCTGATTTGATCTTACCAGAGAGAACTTGACTTCTGTAGCCGTTAAGGATTCTTTTCTGACTAGCTATTGCGAGATCTACTATTTTTGAGGGTGTATCCCAAATTTCTGAAGTAGACTCATCCCATGATAGATTTGACTCCCCTTTCTGGATCCTCCAACAGTGAAGACAACTTTGAGTGCACCAAATTGTGGAAGGAGTAAATTGAATGCATCTATGTGATTTGATACCATAGAATCTTGATTTGTAACATGACCTCCCTTCAACGAGACCCATATGAAGCCAACGACATTTCTTAACAGCAGAGTGATTGCCAATAATTTGATATTTTTGTCTTTTAAGAACTCGAAGTAAATTAGAATCTATGTTAGAAGTTGAGCTAGAATCATCTTTATAGAGCCTATGTTCTAAACTAGACGTCTGCATTTCTCTGGGCCCTTTCCAGATAATAATAGATCAATAGGAAATTTCAAAAGTTTATTTGAGCGTGATAATCTCTGTTTTGGTTCCTTCTTTCGAGATTATTAGAAGATCAACGTCTCCTCCACTTGCAGCATCTCTGGCTAGCGCTGACTTTATGGCTCTTCTCATCAGATCTTTTGCTTCGTCTAGACTCATGTTCTCTTTGTACTCGTCTTCCAAGACTCCCATGGATATCTCTGTCCCACTTCCAACCGAGGCATATTTATCAGGTAATACAGATCCAAGCAAATCCAGAACGTATATACTTGGTCCATCCTGATCGATTCCTCCGATGATAGTCTGTGTGATATATGGCATGAAGCGCCTCTGAAATAGTAGGCTTCCCACCATTTTGGCAGTGGCTTTAACAGAGATAGGACGATCATTCTCGTATGTGTATATACTGGCATATGCCGAAGCTTCTTTCGCTAAGATTTGCATATCCGAAACTAAACCTGCACATGCAGCGCCTATTGTGTCAGTGATCTTGAAGACCTTTCTGGCCGATTTGCTCATAACAAAATGACCGTATGCCACTCTTCTTTCGGAAGCTAAAAGTACACCATCACGATAAACTATTCCAACAGTTGTAGCACCTGGAATGTAAGGCATCATTTGAGACATAGACTTCACCAACCCAGAATGCATTCCATCTTATTAAGTCGCTCATTTAAGTTTGATGTCGAATGTATCAGAATGGAGAAAACGCCATGATTCCATTAAAGAACATTTTTAACAAGATATTTTGGGATAAAAGGGCAAATATTGAAGATTTTGAGATAACTTACATACACCGTGGAGCCCCCAAGGATCAAAAGACAATAGCAGCATCACTTATCACTCAAGTTGGCAAGTCATGGTTTGTCTACAAAGATAAAAGTAATAAAAATCAAATTCCTATGCATAGAATAATTACTATCAAGAACATTAAGACAGGCGATTTTCTTTGGACAAAAAAGAACATCGCCAAAGATGTTTAGAAAATGTTCTTGTTGCAAACACCGATACCGTTACAGGTTATATGAGATGGCTCCCCAATTCGACCATGAATTTCAAAAGTGGTTCCAAGAAGTTTCTTGCATAATTCAATACAAGTTAAAGTGTGAAGAGTAAGTTCTGTAACCTTTATTTCTGATTTGTCATCAGCCAAGGCAGCATAGATAATCAACTGATCACTTAAAAATCGATCAATAGGGGCGGATTGCTCAAGGCTGTGTAACATCTGAGATGCTGCTTCCTCTCCTACCCTTTCAGCTGGTTTCCCTAGTTTTCCCAATGCATCACTTCCCAATATTCCTCCTGAAGAGAGCGATGAGAAGAGGATAATTCCACAGCCTGGATCAATTGAACATTTCTTATCACGTTCTTTTAGAGATTCCGTGATTATCGTTGCATCATAACCTTCCTGTGCAAGAAGTTTCTGAGCTGATTTGGCCATTCGTTCAGAAATATGAGAAGGTAGTCGACAACTATATGCGAGTCCCCATAATTTGACTGGAGTTCCCATTTCTGTCAAGATTATGGGTTTTAGTTTCTCTATTGGATTGCAGGACGCAATTATTCGACCCATTCCCCGTGGATAAAAACCTCTCTTTAAAAGATCAACAGATCCTTGATATCCCATTTTGGTTATTATCGGCAAAACTACATTTTGGATATAGTCTATTGCTGGTGCCTTGGAATTATTTGTACCACCACTCAGCTCAAGAGAAACAGGTTCAGGAGAGAATGCCATAACAGGCATTAGAGCTTGAAGAACGAGACTAGTTGAACCTGCAGTTTGAATATCAATTGTAAGGTTTCCACCAATTGATATTTTAGGTGTGAATTTTATTTGCTTAGAGCCTATAGTCAGTCCTTCAATTTCTGCTGAGGTTAGCCTGCCTATTGCCTTGACTGCATTTAGATGTTGAGCTCGTAATCCTGGAGGTGTTCTATTTGCCCTGATGTTTGTTATCGTTAAAGGATTCTTCATAATCGCCGATATTGCGGTTGAGATCCGAAGTAGTTGCCCACCGCCTTCAAGCATGTCCCCTTTGATCTCAACCATGAATGACTCACCACCAAATTTTTGATTGGGTTTACTGATAAAGTCTTTCTAGCACTGAAATATCATAATACATGATATCCTTGATAACGATATCAGTAAAAAAATTTGAGAAAATATGGTTTGGTATTGCAATCCAAGTTGGAGGCGAGATTATCAAGATAAGCTTTTCAAAAAGTAGAAAAGATGTCTTGAACGAAATAATAAAAAGGGTGTCTCAAAATTGGCGAATAAGAAGCAACGATTCTGAAGTGCAGACTGCATTAGTGTCAATAAATAAACTATTTCATGGAGAAAAAAACAATAATCAACTAAAGATAGATTTCAAACAAGCAACAAAATTTCAAAGAAAAGTGTATTCTCTTTTAAGAGAAATCCCAAAAGGTAAAGTCTCTACATACTCAATAATTGCAGAGGCGGTCGGACATCGGGGAGCTTGTAGAGCGGTTGGAAATGTTATGGCTTCAAACCCTTTCCCTCTTTTGATTCCTTGTCACAGAATTATCAATTCGAATTTGAGAATTGGTAATTACTCTATTCCGGGTTTAAATGAGATAGAATCAAGTAGACTCAAACTTAAAGTCCTTCAAAATGAGGGAGTAAAAATTAAAGAAAATAAAGTTGTTTATGAACATGTCTATTTTCCAAAAAATAAACGAAAGAACAAGTGACTCAACAGTTCATATATCACTCGGGTAACGATATTACCATATAGAAGGACTTAGCTTTGACTGACGTTGGACTTAATATTGGACGTTTTCAACCATTTCATCTAGGACACCTTGAAGTTGTCAAATTGATTCTTAGGAAAGTTGACGAGCTTATAATAGTTGTAGGAAGTGCCCAATACAGTCATACAAAGAGCAATCCATTTACAGTTGGAGAACGTATCAGGATGATACGTGAATCCCTAAAAGAAGCTAAGATAAATCTCGATAGAGTGCAGATAACTCCAATTACAGATGTAAACGTTCACGGGATTTGGGTGCATCACATCTCATTATATGTTGGAAAAATTGATACAGTATTCTCCAATGATCCTCTAACCTCCCAACTTTTCAATGAGGCGGGCTTCAGAGTGGATTCAATACCATTTTTTAAACGTGAAGTCTACTCAGCAACTGAGATAAGGAATAGAATACTGACCGATCAAAATTGGAGAGAACTTGTGCCCAAAAGTGTCAGCAATATTATCGATTCTATTAAAGGAGTTGAAAGAATGATGACACTGCTTCATACAGACAATCCAACAATTTGAACCAACAGCTTATCCCCAGTTTTTAAATCAACATACTCTGCAGCATTTCCTTGATTAATGGATAATTCCAAATAACCATGTCCACCTATCGTCGCCAATAGTTTACCGGAAGCAACATCCGAGTATGTTTTACAAAAATCAATTTCTTGGGTAATTACTTTGATTTTTATTTTCATTTTACAACCAAGTCTATCTTGTATTTTTGAAGGCCCTTTTGATTAATATTGGTGACAATATTACCAAAATAATCTATATGCAAAGCTATTGCATCAATCCGGTTTGATCTGATTTTTGGTTTAATAATAATAGGCTTAACATAGTCTGAAATTTTTGATGCAATATCTGAGGGAGCATTACCACTAGCAATATCCCCAACAGCAACAGCGAAAATATCTCTTCCATGAAATGTGGAAGAAATTTTATTTGCAGGATAACGAGATTCATCGAGCTCGTATACATTAACTATTCCCTCTTTCTCAGCTGCTAAAACTAATAATCCGTTATCCGGTCCGACGAATTTGCTCCTCTCTGTTTCTAGTAAAAGTGACCTCCTTGAACCTCCTACTCCTGGATCGACTACTGCAAGGTAGATTGTCCCCGATGGAAAATATGGAGTTGCCGAAGCCAGAACAAACATACCCTGGTCGACATTATGTCTTTCAATTCCATGACTGATATCAACAATTGTTGTGGAAGGAGATCTTGATAATATGACAGCCTTTATTTGGGCAACATAAGAATCACGAAGACCGAAATCTGATAATATTCCTACTAACCCGATAGGAACTTCTCCCTTAAACACATTCTATACCACCTGATTTATGAGAAGCATACAAGTAACCATTTCTAAACCGTGATGTTTTTGAAAGTTTTAGCATTAACGGATATACATAGAAGCCTAAATGCAGCTAAGGGAGTGGCCAACAAAATCGCGGAAGAACACCCAGATGCAATTTTGATCGCCGGCGACATCTCCCACGGTAGTCTCAATGAAGCCGTCAATCTTTTACAGGTATTGAATAGCTCTCAAAAGGATGTGTTTTTCGTCCCAGGAAATATGGACCCCCCAGAACTAATGAACTGGAATGAAAGAAGTATCAAGAATCTCCATGGAAGATGTGAGAGCCTTGACAATTATTCTCTAATCGGCGTGGGCGGTTCCGTTTATACTCCATTCAATACTCATTTGGAATTTGCGGAAAATGAGATTGCAGAGACACTTAGTCAAGCTTTTTTAAAATGTACGGAGAAGAAAAATATGATCTTGATCTCACATTGCCCTCCAAAAGACACAAAACTCGATAGAACAACAACTGGAATCCATGCTGGAAGTACTTCTGTTCGACAGTTTATTGAGTCAAAAAAACCAGTATTAGTAGTAACTGGACACATTCATGAGGCGAGAGGAATTGACAAAATAGATGAAACAATTATCGTTAATCCAGGTCCAGCTCACATGGGTAGATATGTCCTAATCGAATTTGGCGAAAAGATTCATGTAAAGTTAAAATGAATCAATCTAGCGCGTATTACTCTGAAATCAATGATGGATGGACCCAATAGGTCTCTAAAATTCTAGGTAAATTGTTTGGCTTGAATGTTTTCCAATTTACTTTCTCAACAATGGTCCGGTTCATTTTCATCTTAATAACCATACCAATAGCATTCTCGTTTGGATTTTTTTGTGGAATGACAGCCATCATTTCGACCTCATCAATATCTTTTTGTTTTTTAAAAACTACTTCGAACATCTCAGATGCTTTTTTATGAATTTCATGTCTCGTCTTACGTCGATTAACCTTCATAACCGCATCGAACTCAATTCTTAAGCTGTATCTTCCAGTCTCATGACCTTCTTTATCGTAAAGTGGATCTAATGGATGGATTCTGACCATATCACTATTTTCAGTCGTAATATGCACCATCTATCTGAGGTTTGTTTCGAATCTCTCGAATGGTTTAATTTAATTCTGATTTCTTTTGAGAAAGCCATGTTCTTTCTTCTAAAATCAATCACATGTTATATCTATCAGTATACTCCATGAAGGTTGTAAGAGGGCCATAATTAATTATTAACTATTGCATTTGCGGTAATATATACTGAAAGACTCAAATTAGAGTAGCATTTGGTCATGAAAACGAGTATCCAACATGATAGCGAAGGGACAAACCCTCTGATACGATATGAACGAATAGATACAAGACTTTATCAGGAAAACATAGCTGCCAAAGCTCGACTTAGAAACACACTTGTTGTTCTTCCAACAGCTCTCGGAAAGACTGTTATAACGGCACTCGTTGCCGCACATTTTCTATTCAATCAAAAACAGACCCACATTTTAATGATGGCCCCTACTAGACCTTTGGTACTTCAACATCACCAATCCTTCCTTGAAATCCTAAAGATACCTGATGATGAGGCTATTGTTCTTACAGGCAAGATAGCGAATAGAAATCGAGAGACAATCTGGAAGGGTAAAAACCGTCTCTTCTTCGCAACACCTCAAGTTGTGAAAAATGATCTTATCCGAGAATATATAGACTTGAGACAGTTCAGCTTACTTGTCTTTGATGAATGCCACAGGGCTACAAGAGATTATGCATACACCTATGTTGCGAAAAAATATATGGAGAGAGCCCCATGGCCGATAATATTAGGAACCACTGCAAGCCCTGGAGCTGAAAGAAAACGTGTCGAAGAGATATGTAGAACTCTCTTCATAGAGCAAATAGAATATAGATCTGAAGAAGATGTTGATGTTGTACCATATATAAATCCAGTACAGACAGAATGGAAGTTCGTTGAGCTACCTGAAGAATATTTGAAAATAAAGTATGATCTTCGAGAACTTATAAACGAGAGACTCAGTTGGCTTCGTAGACTGGGTTACTTGCAAAAAAACATAGATTACACAACAAGACGAGATTTATTAGAGGTAGGAGAATCTCTGAGAAGCAAGATTTCTCGTAGCTCTGAAACAAATAAAGGCCCAATATTTAGTGCGATAGTAGCACAATCAGCCGCACTAACACTGTTCCATGCTCTCGAGCTTCTCGAAACACAAGGGATCAATATTTTATCATATTTTATAGATAAGATAGAATCAACAAACAACTCAAAGAAAAGTTACCGAACAATCGTCAAGCACCACAAATTTCAGACCCTGAAAAAAAACATAGATGAGTCGAAAAATATCCATCACCCCAAAATAGATTTATTATTAAACGAGATTAAGCAGCAATTTATACGTAAACCAACTTCTCGAATCATAGTTTTTACGCAATACAGAGACACTGCAAAAGATCTAGTTCGAGTATTAAATGAAAGTTTTGAAGTGAGAGCCGAGAGATTTGTTGGACAAGCTACCAAGGATAAAGACATTGGGTTAAGTCAGGATGAGCAAACAGAGATTCTTAGAGATTTTGATTCTGGAGAAATTAAAATCCTTGTTGCAACTTGCGTCGCTGAAGAAGGTTTAGACATCCCTAGCGTGGAGCTTGTAATTTTCTACGAACCTGTCCCAAGCGAGATTCGTCATATCCAAAGAAAAGGTCGGACAGGAAGAAAAGCAGCAGGTAGAGCGATCATCTTAGCAGCAAAAGACACTTTCGATATTGCATATGTTTATGCAAGCAAGAAGAGAGTCGAAAAAATGCATAAAATCACACGCCTTCTCAATAAAGATCTAAAACCTTTGATCCGATTAGGGCCAAAGCCCGAAGAGATGCCACTTACTGATGACGAATTGAAAGCATTCGAAACGAACGCTGAGGAGAGTGATCATGGTAATACAGTCGAATCAATACCAAAGAATGAAGGTAAAAGATTCCTAGCCGAGGTTGATAAGGCATCCAGAACGATATTATCTGAGACTATGAAAATTGGACATAAAGGAGTCAATATCGAAAGCATAACAAATTGTCTTACTTTAGATGGCATATCACCAAATGCTGTCATGGCCGCGATAAACAAGCTTGAGGATTCAGGCCATATAATGAGACTCGACTGTAACCGTGTCGTCTCAATAAAGGTTGCCTCGAAACAAGATCATTCTCAGAGTAGAAATGAAAAAGGTGTTTTTAAGATAATAGTTGAGACAGTCTACCCCGGAAGAGTCATTGCA
>Ga0154710_113_pt4 | contig 12198 bp, 16 predicted proteins | sample Rifle2008BG13ft_FD_105570 | JGI IMG/M metagenome (GOLD analysis project Ga0154710, IMG submission 105570) | Candidatus Bathyarchaeota archaeon RBG_13_38_9
TTTCATATTGTATAGAAAACGTGACGTGACACTGAAAATATTGAGTCCTCTGGTTTCTCGACTATTCGAACTTACGCATCGACTCTAGATCCGATTAGTCTGAGTTTACTTTCTTTTCTTGATGACTATTTCTGATACTGTTATGATTAATCCAAAGAGGAGGATTACAATTAGAATTGATGAAAGTACTTGTTTAATTGAGTGAAGCATTATAACTTACCGATAACATCATGACACATTAAAATATTAAAAATTAGTTATATGAAAAAAATGATCCTAGCCAATAGTTACGCTGCAGCCACTAACTAGTTCACTATCGTTTTCTATGTTTCCTATTCTTTTTCTTCTAAATACCGATCGTTAATATCTTCTATGTTTTTTATAAGCGCCCGCGCATTCGTAACAATATACTGACCTGTCTTCTTTAGGTTGAAATGGAACCTCTGCGTCTCGGCCACAATCAGAACATTTAATCTTGAACATTTTCCTTTCACTCATATTATTTCACCTCACATACTTTTAGAAAAAAAGGTTAAGATCATATATTACGGATCCTTATTTTACGCTAGCTAGCTTGATATGGGATCCGTGTATGATCCATGCTTCGAGTAGTGATGCTTACCGCTAACTATTCTGGAAAGAAAAAACAGGAGATTCAACTTAATTTAGTGTTTACGTCTCTTGATGTAGATTGCTGATGCAACCGCGACTATTCCAGCCAATACCAGGTAAGGTGCAATTACAGTAAGTTTGTTTACTTCAGCAGCTACTCCACCGACAGGGGTAGCTGTTCTTGCGTATACTGTTTGAGCTAATCCTAGCATGACTAATGTTGATAAGGTCGAAATCAGGAGACTTTTCAATCTTGACATAATGTATCGCTCTTAGAGTTGAAATGTTTCCATATAAAAGAATTTGGGGAATCCGAACATTGAAATCGTGACTTCAATGACCGGATCCTCAATATGTTAATCATTGAACGTGCCTATACATCCGAAATTTTATTTGTAAAACTTTGAATAATCATTATTGGAGATATTTCTTGTCTTACAAGAAAGGAATCGACGCTGAACTTCAACTTATTCGTCTTCTTAAAGACCGTGATTATGAAGCGAACCGAACTGTTGGAAGTCGTGGTGCTGCAGATATATTCGCTGCAAAAAAAAGGATTCTTAGGTTTTGGAGGAAAAAAATTTGTTATTCAGGTTAAGGCTACGGCTGGTGAAAAAGTCCGAATCCCTAGAGATGATGTTAAAAAACTTATGAAATTTGCAGATAAACATAGTGCAATCGCAGTTATTGGAGTAAGATTTTCTAAAGAAAGATGGAGATTCTGGGATAACGAAGAAGACTCAATATTTTCAATGTTTGATGAATCAAGTCTTGGACGATTAGGATCTTCAAAAAAAGATCAGATTGAGTTAGGTTATAAAGATAAATCTGGCAGAAAATTTGAGAAAGTTTTCTAACACATAGCAATCTATGAAAAAATAATATTTGCGGTTACCCGTCTCTCTTTTCCACTCTCACTCTACTCTGTTCTTGATATGAGTTCAATGTAGGATTCATGTTTCGAGTCGGAATGTTATCAGTTGACGAGATTCGTTCATACTACACTCATGCACCGTTTAGAATCCCGCCTTTATGGAATCTCTCACGGAAACATTACCGCCTCGTCACATTAAACTGGGATTTTACCGTTTGAATATTCATCCTTCACATAAAATTGTGGAAATAGATTTTGTGATTGATAAAATTCGATATTGTGAGTACTGCTCTATTTATGCAACTCATCCTGAGATTGAGAAATCCTGCTCTAACAAGCCTGACCTGTATGAACCCATTAACTATAAACATTCAGCGGCTAGCTAGTTTCGAGTCTGGAATACGTTTATATTCTGTTAAAAAACACTTTACAATAGTTGATATATTTGAAAGCTGGACACACTCAAGCCTTAACTGTTAAGTCAGGTCCAACTCAAAGTGGAGAACCTGCATCACCACCTGCACCTGTGGGTGGAGAGATGTTTCCTATCGATAAACTATCCGTATTCCTTTCCAGTTCATGGATTCTAATATTGTTAATATTGATTGTTCCAGTTGCTTTCATATTGTATAGGAAACGTGACGTGACTCTAAGATTTCTGAGTCCTTTGGTATCTCGACTATTCGAATTTACGCAGCAACTCTAGATTCTGTGAATCTGGGTTTACCTTCTTTTCTTTACTATTAGGCTGCACTACTTTCATTTTACCCACTCTCTTTTCCACTATCACTCTAGTCTGTTCTTGATATGGATCCGTTGTAGGATCCAGTTTTCGAGTCGGAATGTTATCCGTTGATGAGATTCGTTCATACTACAATCACGCGCCGTTTAGAATCGCACCACTATGGAATCTGTCACGGAGACATTACCGTCTCGTCACTTAACTGGAAGATTTTACCGTTTGAGCATTCATCCTTCACATAAAATTGTGGGAATAGATATTATGAATGATAAAATCCGATACTGTGATTACTGCCGGATATTTGTAACTCATCCGGATATAGAAAAACCCTGCTCTGACAAGCCTGACATATGGAAGGATGTTAGATATGAACAATAAGTGATTGGCTAGTTTAGATTTTTTCTAGGATTAGTTTCTTTACTCCAGGTTTGAATTTGATCATTATCTTTGTCGCTGATTCTCCTATAGTTAGGGGGAACCCTGTATCTTCAACCAGTCTTGTTGGTACATAAATGAAGTATTTTCCGTCTGTTCTTCTGAATATGCTTCCTCTAGCCTGAGTAACCATTACTAATCACAAGTTAAATTTATAGATGTGATCTCAAGATTAGATTATTAATGCAAAGTATTATTTATCACTTTTGAAGATACCTAGTCTTTTGTAAATGTCAAAAATAGATTGTGGGAGGTGAATTTGCATGAAAAGCGGTATTACAGCAGGTGCTGTCGCAGGCATAGTTGGAGGAATTGTGGCGCTTATTTCAACATATATGACTTTTCCAGCAGCGGTGCAAGCTACAGTGGGATTAAACGCAGGTACAATGAAATGGTTTGCTACTCAGGGCGGACTGAATATAATATGGGGTGCTATCTATGGTTGGATATTCTCTAAGGTTTATGATTTGATTCCAAGTAAGGGTGCCATGAAAGGATTATATTTCAGTTTAATGGTTTGGCTGTTCTTCATTGGTTTATATCCAGTTTCATTCTTCCTGATTGTGTATGATCCACCATTGACTCAGATGGCTATGGGATGGGGCATAGTAGGATTTCTCGTAAGACTATTCTATGGTCCTGTACTGGGAGCTCTCTACAAGAAATAGTACTGCAACTCCATCTTCCCTTTTTTTCACTCATTAGTCTGATGCTGGATCCAGAGTCAGTGTTCATATCTCACCTCCATACAACTGACAATAGCACTCCCATATTCCGTTCATAGTTTCAGAATCCATTGCTGGACAATTCAGCATCAGATTATTTTTCATTCAATTGACGTAATCAAAAAAACCACCCCTACCTATGGGTGAATTATTTATAGCGCGCGCTTACCCCTTCTTCAGATTGTATGCTAGGTTAATTGAACTATTGACCATATTCTCCAGATCTTCCTGTGTGTATTTATTTTTTTGAATTTGCTCCCAGTCTTTGGTAGTGTCTTCATCATATTCCCCCACCCAGGATGTTATCGCAACATCGGGAGAATTAAATCCGAGCCAGGAGAAGAAGTTCAGCAGATTTCCTGCAACATGCTGAAGACCATCAACATGTCCAATTACTATCAAGCCTGCAACCTTATTTTTAATCAGTTTCTTGCCGAACAAGATGTCAGAGTTTTCGATGCAGTTCATCCTTTCAACGAACTTCTGTACAAGGGCTGAATGATTGTTCCATCTGATTGGCGTGGCTAATATGAGGACATCAGTACTAAGTATAGCATCATAGACCCTTTGCATTTGATCGTCTTGATACTTCATAGAACTCTGACAAGGATATGTACAAAGTGTGGGATTTTCTGAGTAGTTACCTTCGCAATCATATATCTTCAAATCTTTAAGTCTGATAAACTCGGTTTCAGCTCCTAAATTCTTAGCATGATCCAAGGCAGATGCTAACAGTCTCTCGGATTTACTCATTTCTGGTTGTTGTCTAGATGATCCAGAAATCCCAAGTACCTTGATTCCCTTTACTTTTTCCTTCTCTAATTGTGGAATCTTGCTTATTCCTAATTTCCTTCCAATTATTGGAGCGGGCATAAAATTAATATGAGCATGTCAGGAAATTTAATAGTTTTGGAGTGCAAAGATATGGAAAAGTTTCTACAAATTGCAAAGTCAATGGAAGGTATGAGCAAGGAGGAATTGGCCAAATCGTTAGAGGGAAAAAAGAGCATGTGCATATGTGGTAACTGCCCCTCTTATGATGAATGCACTAAGAATAAGGAAGAACTTTTGTTTTGTGCTATTGGAAAAAGCGAATGCATGATAACAATGAAGGGATGCGTTTGCCCATCGTGTCCAGTGACAAGCGATATGGGACTCACTCACTCATATTTCTGTACAAGGGGATCTGAAAAACAGCAAAGAGGTATGTAAAAGTCTATTTTATTTAGAGTAATTCGGACAGAAGTGCGAGTAGAGATATGAAATTAATGACGTCGATGGAAGAAGTTATCTTAAACATTTCAGATATTCCTAAACGTAATCTTGAACACTGCCATTTATTTGATACAACTGGAATCTATTCAATTAATGTTCCAATAGAACTGGATTATGAAGGTGTCAAGAAATCTGAATAGAATCCTATGGAGACACCAGCGCGCGCGATATAAAAGTAAAAGTTAAACAATTTAGCGCGCCTTTAAAAAAGATAGAGGATTAAGTGGATCGTATAATAATGCTTAAACAAAATCTTAAGAGAGTCACTATTAACCACCTTATAGTGCTGGCCATCATATTGGTTTCAGCCGGATCTGTTCTTTTCTTCGGATTAGGACTTAGCCGAACATATTCTACTGATGTATCTTTAAGAGAACTTAACGAGCATCCGTCAAATTACGTTAACAAGAAAGTTAAGGCAGTTGGCTATCTTATTAAATATGCTGCACCACATTTTGGTGACACCTACAGTCTTTGCGAGGGAGATCCTAGAAATCTGTACTTTGCCTATAATCCATGTATTGCCATTACCGGAACACCCTCAATAATTGATCCATACATAGGCTTAATCTATAATGAGACCAACTATGAAGTTGCTCTTTCACCTTGCTCTTTTGCAGTCCCCTGTCGGGTAATAGTTACAGGTGTTTTTATTGACCGAAATGGAATTGTTGATGCGTCACAATATGCTATTGAAGTTTCGTCAGTAACTTTTACAGAATAAAAAAAGTCGTATCCATAACCTATGAATTGTTCAAGGGCGCGGCAAGAAATACTAAGGCCTAAGCGCGCGCTACTGAAAAGTGGCATAATTAATAATGAATAAATAATTGCCGGACCCTTTGGAATTGACTAGAGAGATGGTCGTGACAGTGACTTTACTAATAGGTGGTTTGTGATGGAAGTTTTTGAGGCAATTAAAACCAGAAGAACAATACGTGCATTCACGAAAAAAGCTACCGAAGAGCAAGTGCGAAGGTTGCTACTTGCTGGTGTACAAGCACCCTCCGGATCGAATGTTCAACCCTGGGAATTCATAATCATCGATGAGCCCAAGACTATTGAACAAATCGCAGAATACAAATATCAACAAACCCTGAAAATGGATATTGACGAAGCAATACTCAAAAATCCGGCTACCATTGAACAGATACATCAACAGACTCTCAAAACTCCTCTATCACCAAATAGAGCAGCAAAACAGAAGAAAGCTTACCAAAATTGTGCAGTAATCGCAGTTTGCAATAAAAAAGGACACGGCATCGGACGAAAACCCTGGATGAATGTTGAAAACATAGCCAGTGTATGGATGTGCATCCAGAATATCGCTTTAGCAGCAACCGCTGACGGACTAGGTGTACAGATATCTATTCTTCGCGAAGAACACCAGATAGCCGTAGAGAAACTCCTAAACATCCCTGATGACCATGAACTAGCCACCATGATAATGATAGGCGTACCAGAAATAATTCCAAAACAAAGAGAATTCGGAACAGATAGATCTGAGTTTAACTGGCTTCACCGGAATCGCTTCAGAAAAGATTAAAACACACACCAGACCTCTTTGGATTTACAAAATATCATATTCACACTTCAGAAGCTAGCTAGCTAACACTCCTGATTTGAAATCCATAGCTAACACAATAAATCCCAGAGAATTACCGGAAGAATGAGTTTAGTAGAGATTGCGATTTGATTGAGTAATACAGTAAGGCAGTAAAACGTGATTGGGTACTGAATAGAACACGCGATGATAGGTGACCATTATAAACCGCATTATAGTTACAGGTCTTATCGCCGGATTTATTTCAGGCACGACCGACTTTACTTTCAGCATCATTAACATATTTGGAATATTTCTCCCTATTGTTCTTACTGTTGACATACAAATGCTGGCTATCTACTCTATTATAACGGCCAGCTTATGGGGCATTGTATGGGTGTTACTTTACGCGTTTTTCTATGACCACATTCCAGGTAAAGGAGTTAGTAGAGGACTCTTTTTTGGCTTAATAATTTGGATAATCGCGCCAACCAGTAACTGGATTATTTCAGCCGCGTGTGGATATTATTTATGGGCCATTCAAACTGCCATTGTTACATTCTTCTCAATTGGAATCGTATACGGACTTATCCTAGGATACATTTACAAGGAATAATAGCTCGCGCGACTAAACCTCAAACATAACAAAATCGTCAAACTTCAAAAAACTCCTTTTCCCCTTTTTTCTAACTTTTTTTACCATAGGCTTAGCATTTCGCCGATGTATCATTTAGAGATAAAGGGTAATTGTTAAGCTAGCCAAATTTTAAATTTCAATAATGAATCATAGGCTACAACTGGGTTTTTATCTTGCATATTACTCGATTCTTCCTTCCAGCTACACTATTAATGATTCTATTTGTTACCAGTGCCATCATATGGATACCGTCTTGTATGGCAGAGAGTTCTGCTCAGGTTACAGTAAATCAGAATGGTGACGCTGATTTTATTCTCTCATACACTGGAAGCGACTATGATGTGCTATATCTAATGTATATATTTGGAGGAGACCAGCATGAAGAAATTTTCAAAGGAGACATAGTTACTTGGGGTTTGACTTTCGGATGGAGTATCGACGTATCCAGCATAAGTATTGATGTTAGTGAACCGGCTAAATCAATGACTGTTACTTTCGTCGTCAGAAATCTAGCTGAACAAGTTGATGGATCGAATTGGCAAATTAACCTGACCTCTTTTAAGGCAATTTATCGATCAGTCACTAAAATAGGCGGCACATACCAGTTTAATTCAATAGCAAAACCTGAACTGCCTCTCCCAGAAAGTGTAACACTCTATCTACCATATAGTGCTTTCAATGTTCAATTCAACTCAGAAAACTATCAGTTATCTTATCAAACATCAATAACTTCAGTTGCGATTAATTTCCAGACAGATCCATCCAATACTGGATCCGTAACCTTTGACGGTGTCAGTTCCAATGATGGAACATCAATATCTAAAAACTCAGGAACTTACAGTATTACTGCAAATCCAGCTTCTGGATACTCCTTCTCTAGATGGGAAGTCTCAGGATCAATATCAATCAATAATCCAAATTCACCCTCAACAACATGTAATATCAATGGTAATTGCACGATAAAGATGGTGCAGACATCACAGACACAGACTCCGCCACCACAAACCGGATGCATAATTGCAACAGCAACATATGGCAGTTCAATGGCACCTGAAATAATATTCATGCGAAACGTTCGAGACAATATGATAGGCTCAACAGAAACAGGAAAAACACTCGTAACAGCATGGAACACCTTCTACTACTCCTGGTCCCCACCAATAGCAAAACTAATCACACAATCAGAAACGCTTCAAACCACATTCAGAATCATGCTCGTACCCCTTGTGGCAATAATTCATTCAACATCATTTATCCATTCTACAATAGCAACAGTAGACTTGGCATCGGCATCAATAATTGCATTCGTATATGCAGCACTTCTATCAATTATTTTCTATATTATTACACCAATTCTAATTCTTAGAAAGATTATTGAAAAATTATCACTACTTAAAATCGCTGCTTAAACTATTATTCTCAGATACTTTTACTTGTGGTAAAATTTCATGTGAGCACGCGCGCGCTCGCGCCGTCAGTGGATCCGTAGTTCGAGTTTGGAATGCTTTTATATTCTTTTAAAGAGCACATTGCGTTAGTTGATGGATTTGAAAGTTAGACACCCTCAAGCTTTAAAATTTAGTTCTGGTCCAACTCAGAGCGGAATTGAACCTGAAGCACGCATTATTGGAGGGGAGATGGTTCCAGTCGATAAACTATCCATGTTCCTTTCAAGTTCATGGATTCTAATACTGCTGATACTGATTCTTCCAGTAGCATTCATATTATATCGTAAACGTGATGTGACTCTGAAAATGTTGAGACCTCAAGTTTCTCGACTATTCGAACTTACACAGCGCCTCTAGATTCGACAACTTCTTTTCCTTTCTTCCAAAATCCGATCTCTAATAGTTTCTATGTTTCCGGAAACAGTCTTGACAATATACTGGCCTGTCTTCTTTTGGTTGAAATGGAACCTCTGCATCTTTACCACAATCACTACATTTGATCTTCTCTGTTGAAGAGATCATATACTGACTCAACTTAGCTTATCTCAGTATCAAAATTTATTAATTTTCTACATGGCGTATGTGTTTTAACTTTTTTCCAAGCCAAATATCATACGTATGATTTCTCGTATTTCAGTATCGCCGCTCTCGGCTGCTTTCCTTAGATTAATAACTGGTTTCTGTAATACTTTATCAACTATCACTCTTGTTAACTTCTCCAAAATTTGACGTTGACCTTTATCTGTCTCCCCAAGAAGTTTAAAGGCCTTCATGAGTTCAGTTTTTCTAATCTCTTCGGTTTGACCACATATCTGTGATATTAACGATTCGAATCTTCGTCTTTTTATGATAATTTTTATACTTTCTAATTCGTTTTCAGCAATATGTTTGGCTGTCTCCATCGCTTTCCTTTTGGTTTGGATGTTTTTTTTCGCTATGTCTTGTAGTGTGTCTATGTTGAGTAAATTTACATGTTTAATTGTGGATATTTCAGGTTCGACATTTCTTGGCTGTGATAGATCAAATATAAGTAGTTTTTTTTGACGTCTTTGTTGCATTGCTGTAGTAATCTGTTTTCGTTTTAAGGTCATATGTGGCGCAGAGGTTGCTACGAATATCACATCAACTTGTGGGATAAACTTGTTTATCTTGTTGTATTGAATTACTTTTCCACCGAGAAGTCGTGCAAGAATTTTTGCCCGATCGTGTGTTCTATTGGCAACATATATTGCGGTATATCCTCTTGATGCTAGGGCTTTCCCTATGAGTGTTCCAGTTTCTCCGGCGCCAAGAATCATTATTTTCTTTTTATTTACATCTGCAATTTTTTTCTCGGTTAAATTTACGGCTGTTGACCCGATGGATATATTACCTTTGTTTATTCCAGTTTTTGTTCGGATTTTACCTCCAGCTCTTATGGTTTTTACAAAGATTATGTCTAGTAGTGGCCCGATGGCTCCCCAACTTTTTGATTTGTTGAAACTATCTCTTATTTGACCCAGTATTTGGTTTTCTCCAACGATCATAGATTCTAAACCAGTGGTAAGCCATAACAGATGTCTTAATGCATTATCTTCTAATGATTCCTCTAAATGGGGGAGTAATTCTCTTCTAGATGTTTGGGTTTCTTTAAGCCAGTAGTTGATAATTGCTTTTCTCACAATTTTGGGATCTTCTTCGGTTACTGCAAAGAACTCAACTCTATTACATGTTTGCAACAGTACACATTCGGATAGATTTGCTATCTTCATACATTGAAGAGTTGCCTTACGTGAATTTTTTAAAGTCAATTTGCTAAGTAGTTTCACTGGCGTTTTCTTGTAGGTTAGTCTGAGATTCATAAATATAGACTTTGACAAATCATTTATGGGAGTCATTGTTGTTTTCCTCATGAATGTTGAATATTTAATTCTATATGGTTCATCATAACTTGATAGGTCACGCTACATCATTTAGATATTCAATTCAATCAAAGACGTAGTTTTTTTCGAGCTTTTCATGTTATTACATCTATCCAAGCGAGTTTAGTAATTTTTTCTCACCCTCGATTTTCTTTATGTCGGTGATTTCTTGTGTTACCTCTTAGCAACCTAAGCACTATCCTTTTTTATTTCTTACTGAGAAGTATCGAATAGCCTCGCGCTATGAGTCCATCGTTGAGATTGATCCAAAATTCGGCAACATTAGTTAGCTCAATTCATCCAGATTACCGTGATAGATTAAAACTTTCCAGACCAACAAAGACTCACTCTCTTATTTAATCTATAAGTCAAGATTCTTAAATTGAAAGCAAAGTGTGCGGTAAACCAGAATCAAAACGAATTGATAATGAAATATTCCTCGGATTACTTAGGGCAGACCTTTTCTTGTATGTCAAGGTAAGCATTTAAACGATGTTCAACAGTTACGTTAAAACGATCAAAATTGTCTCAAAGTTCAGGGTTACTTCTTGATGTTCTTTCTAGGATGGATGAAGCTGCTACTAGGCTAAAACTAGATTGGGAGATATATAAGACCCTTAAGAGTCCACGAACCTCTCTCACAGCAACTTTTCCAATAAGAATGGATGATGGTTCAGTTGAAATCTTTACTGGGTATAGAGTTCTCTATAATTATGCTAGAGGACCAAGCAAGGGCGGAATTAGATTTCATCCAGATGTTAGAATAGGTGAAGTAACTGCTCTAGCCGCCCTAATGATGTTAAAATGTGCCGTGGCTGGAGTACCTTTCGGAGGGGCCAAAGGTGGAGTAACATGCGATCCTACTAAGATGTCGATGAATGAATTGGAACGTCTAACTCGAAGATACACCTACATGATTCTTCCTCTACTGGGACCAGAGAAAGATATTCCAGCACCAGATGTTAATACAAACGAACAGACCATGGCATGGATGATGGACACTTACAGTATGCTGGCAGGATACACGGTTCCAGGAGTTGTAACAGGTAAGCCATTTGAGCTTGGTGGATCAAGGGGACGTTCTTATGCGACAGGAAGAGGAGTAGCATACGTTACTTCTGAGTTATTGCAACGTTTGAATATGTCTCTTAAGGGAGCTACAGTTGCAGTGCAAGGTTTCGGTAAGGTCGGATCTAACACTGCAAGATTTCTCCACCAGGAAGGATGTAAAATCGTTGGTGTAACAGACCTAAGCGGAGGCATATATAACGAAAATGGAATCGATATTCCCTCCCTAATCAAACATACAAACAATGAAAAATATATCTCTGGATTTGATGGAGGAGAATTTGTTGCAGACTATAAGAAAGCCAATGAAAAACTCATTAGATCAAACGTTGATATTCTTGTCCCTGCCGCACTTGAGAATCAAATAACGGAAGAAAATGCGTCTGAAATCAATGCGAAGGTTATAGTTGAAGGTGCAAATGGACCAATAACAAATAGTGCTGACATCATCCTAAGCAAGAAAGGAAAGACGGTTGTCCCAGACATTGTAGCAAATGCTGGAGGAGTCATAGTCTCCTACTTCGAATGGGTTCAAGACGTTCAAGCATATCTTTGGACCGAAGATCAAGTTAATCAGAGATTGAAAGAAGTAATCACTGAAGCATTCTTAAAAGTATGGAATATCGCAGAAAAACATGGAACAGATATGCGCCATGCAGCATATATGGAAGCCGTAAGAAAAATTGTAGAAGTAACCAGATTAAGAGGAATCTTTCCTTAAATATTATGAAAAAAAAGTTTCTCCCTACGTTATTTCTGGGCAGTATCCTGTTGAACCGGTTATGTCTATGGATTAGCGCACTAATTCGTTAAGACACGGTCCAGGTTACCATTAATGGTCTTCCAGAACCTCTTCATCAGACACTTCTTCATCCTCTTCGTCTGTAGACTCATCAACCTCAAAATCTAGCGGAGCCTCTTCTTCCTCTTCAATCGGT
>Ga0154710_120_pt6 | contig 11982 bp, 11 predicted proteins | sample Rifle2008BG13ft_FD_105570 | JGI IMG/M metagenome (GOLD analysis project Ga0154710, IMG submission 105570) | Candidatus Bathyarchaeota archaeon RBG_13_38_9
AGGAATGTTATCGCATAATTTCGTTACTTCATCAATCGATAATATTTCTGGAAGTCTCTGTTTTCCACCTTTTGGAATTTCAAATGATGTTTTTCTACTATGGGCTTTTTCATAGAATTCTCTTAGGTTAACGCATGTAGCTTGGAAGGTGCCTTGCGAACGATCCTCCGCATATTGTTCTATCGATTTTTCTGAGAGGTTTTTTTGTCGCTTTAAAAGAACTTGCCTTATTTCTTGGTCTGTTAGATCTAATAGTGGCTTTCCAGCGTCACGTCTAACCATTAATAATCGGTGCATTTTGTTGGCTCTGCTGCTGACTACATTTCCTTTGAGACGGTTGTACTCGTCATATTTCTGACCTTCTTCACCCATCTCAGCCAGAGCATCAGCTAGCTTGTTTTCATATTTCGCTGTTGAGTCCACAGTAATACAATATAATTAGTTTTTATATATAACAATTCCTGTTAATTAATAGCATTAGGCAGAGTTGCCAATAAATCAATATGCTTTTACTAAATCAAACAAATGTTTTCTTTAACAACGATTTATCTTAGATATTCTATTTCCTTGAACAAATGGAACTAGATCATAAATATCTCTATTGACGCAAAATTTCACATCTTCATTAAATCCGATGCTCTCAAGATAAGATGCATGATGACCTTCGAGAATAGTTTTTTCTAGATCATCTTTTGCACTACTCCAAGCAAGTTTGGCCAGAATAGCGTCATCATTTAAGTCTTGTTTCGATGTCAAATTGATGATGTTTGAGACTAACAGTCCCGCACAAATGAAGTCTTCAAGAAAAATTGTATGATTTTTACTTGCCAAAATAATTGATATATTTTCTTCCTTTGGGAAATGATCTGCAATGTAAGTTGATATTGCGTGTGCATTAAGAAATGAGGCTATGAAGAGCGATTTTGATTTCTTGCAATACTCTAAGGTTTTGGTACCGTTTGTTGTTGAGATAACTATTGATTTTCCTTTGAGATTTGATTTTTTAAATTCGATTGGTGAATTTCCAAAATGGAAATTTTTCGGTTTTAAGCCTTTTCTTTCTCCTGCAAGTAAATAGCTTCTATTATTTTTATGTATGTTTCGAGCTTTTTTTAAAGTAGTTACAGGAATGAATTGCTTGGCACCAGCCGCTAGACCGGTAACGATAGAAGAGCTGAACCTTAAAACATCTATTACTATTAAAATGTCTCCACTCGAACTTGCTTGTAAACCGGCTGTAGGGTCTACTTCGACTTTGATCAAATAGATGTCTTTCCAACTTTTTTCAAGAAAAAGAGAAATTTAATCAACATATTTTTATGTATTATTCAAGATGTCTTCTTCTGTGTTTGATAAGGGACAGAGTACTGTTTCTCAACTTTTTGTCTATGTAATGTGTTAACTGAACAGAAGGGTCTTATTGTTCCATCTGGAAGTCCGTAGTGGATCACACATTTTTCTAATCTTTGAAGATCAAAATTGTATGGATCCATGAAATGCATGCACCCTATCATCACAACGTTTCTCATGAACTTGCCAAGTTCATTATAGCTACCTGTTTTCATGACTGGCCAAAGGACATCCTTGATAAATGAACCCTTCACATGTCTAAGAGCTGCGAAGCTACGTATCTTAGCTCGAATCTTGTGTCCTTCCTGAAGATCATGATATATGTTGTCCATGGTTTTAAAGAACTGATCGACTTTCGCAAAACGCGTTATTGGTACCCACTTTTTGTTTGCCTTAACCATGAATGTTCCAACACCACACCATGGAGAGGTGCTAAATAACGCATACTCTTTAGATTTCATCTTACCAACTGTCCGCGCGAAAGGAATAACAGAAGGTACAGGAAAGAAATCATCTTTTTTAATTTGGTCTTCTGTTTGTTCTTGAATGAGCTCCATGAAATCTGAGGTATTGATTCTCATAGCCTCTCTAGCTTTTGAGTCAATTCTGCCAGTAATTGAGACTGGTTGGACATTTACACATCTTATGATCTCTGAATTTTCTAGGGCAAAGTTCACTATTTTACCTACTTGTTGATCATTTATCCCTCTTACAAGGGTCACAACTAATACTATACTATCGAATACAAGTTTTCGAGCATTATCGATAACCTTCATCTTGGTTTCTAAAAGTGGAAGACCACGTGTCTTCTCGTAGATAGAATCATCAAGTCCATCAAATTGTAGATAAAGAGTTGACATTCCAGCATCGATGAGTTTCTTAAAAAAATTAAGATCTTTGGCAACAACTACACCGTTAGTGTTGACTTCAATATGTCTGAAACCATTTTCTTTTGCCAATTTAACTAGATCAGGAAGGTCCTGACGAATTGTAGGTTCTCCGCCACTAAACTGAATTGCGGGAGGAGGAGTAGGATTATTAGATCTTAAATTTTTGATTATCTTCTCAATTTGCTCTTTAGTGGGTTCATAGATGTAACCTGCTGTTGCAGCATTGGCGAAACATACTGGACAAGTAAGATTGCATCTGTTTGTGATGTCGATTATTGATAAAACAGTGTGTGACTTGTGATTTGGACATATTCCACAATCGTAAGGACATCCGTCCTTTACATCCGTCCGTGGATTATTAATCGGAGCACCTGGTTGCTTATACTTCTCTGCCCAGTCATATAGCTCAGGGTCAGAGAATGTATATGTATCAATGTAATCTCCATGTATATCGCAAGTCTTTGAAATCTTTACTTTGTTATCATCATCAACGAATATCTTAGCATCAAGGACTTTCATGCATTCAGGGCAAATGCTTTTAGTATTCCTAAGTAGACGCTTCAAATTAAATCACTTTTCTATCAGTGACTTTCTTCTCATTCGCAGATGTTGCCCAGTAATAATGTTTTCCTTAATTATATTCTCGATAACATTTGCCTAGAATTCATCTGAAGATTAAATATCTGCATTAATCAGTTACATATAATGATGATGCTTTTTTTAACTATTGATTTGGATTAACTTTTTTTTTCCGGTAATAGGAAAATAATGCGGTTTCAAGTCTTCTTATCGTAATATATTAGCTCTTTTTCTTCTAGAATTTTTTGAAGCTTGGCAATAGCAGTATGAACTTGATGTTCATATTTTGCGCCGGTACATACTAGTTTTCCACTAGCGAAAAGGAGAATCACTACTTTCGGTTCATCCATTCTATATATTAGACCCGGAAACTGTTCAGGTTCATACATTGTCCTCTTTAGAGAATATGTTGATTTTTCTAAATCAATATACCCGCCAAGACCTGCGGATGCGACTATATTTTGAATTTTAATCTCAGGCTTACCAATAATTACTATCCCGTTACGTTTCAGTTCATCGATAACTTTCATGACGGCTTTCTTTGATTGATGCTCAGATTTAGCTCCTGTACAAACCATCTTCCCAGAGCTGAAAACTAGGGTGGCAGTTTTAGGCTTTTTCAGTCGATAGACAAGACCTGGGAATTGTTCTGGTCTATATTCAACACCAGGAAATATTCGTGCAATTGCATTAAGATCGATATTCTGCTTCAGTGTGGCTGATGCGACAACATTCTCAATGTTTGTGAATATCTTCTTCTCATCAGCCAATCAAATGACACCTTAGAGAAATCTAAGCATTAGATTTGCCTATATAAAGTTACTAACAAGATTATTTTTTAGCCTCTTCCTTGTTGCTCTCCAAATTTTGACTATGAAGGTGAAGACTGGCGCTTATATTGTTTCTGAATAAGTTAAATAGTTATCACTTTATGTTAACTCTTTCTAGATGCTCTGATGTTAGACTCGTCACCTGAAATTTCAGTTTTCGTCTTTTTATGTGAACTGTATGCTTCATATGCTATCAGAATTATGATCAAACTTACTATGAATGCTGTCCCTGCTGGTTCTCTTAATTTCATGATGATGATTCCGATGTATGGAATTCTAGCTGAGAAAGAACCTACAACTTTTTCTGCTGATACCGACCAATCATCAACATATCTGTTAAAATCACCTTTTGTCTTAAAGTATATTCGATCATCTGAATTTTGTTTATCAACCACCCTATGGACAATTAAGGTGTCATAATCTCTTGGACTGTGAAAGACTATTATTGTGCCTACTTCGATCTCTTCAGCCGGTTCTCCTTTGATTACTATAAGGTCGCCGACATTGAGAGTAGGGACCATGCTGCCTGAGATGACAACTAGAACTGGATGTTCTGTTGCTAGCATCAATCTCATACCTGCCCATCCGCCGTAGGATATGGAGATTACTACGACTGCAAGTAAGATGAGTTTGGCAACTTCATTGTTTCTAATAGATTTCAATATCTTCGTTGTGGAACCTGTTTTTGACAATTTTATTTCTCCAATTGATATTGGGTATGATATGAATTCTTATATGATCAAGTTTGTTCAGAGTTGCTAGATAGTTTTCTTAAGAGTTCTTGGGAAGCTTTTTCTCCAGCACTCAAAAAAAGTTCTCCCTCGGGAGTTATTCGATATATGCGACGTCCCCGACCTTTCTCTGATTCCCAAACGCCTTCCAGATATCTTTTATCTTCAAGGCTATGTAGAAGTGGATAGAGCGTTCCAGCACTTAGATAGACTTTGAATCGTTCTCTGATCTCAATATTTATCTCATATCCCCATCGGGGTTTGGTCTTGAGTAACCAAAGGACTATTAGATCTAAGTGGCTTTTCACTAGTCTCTCTCTAAGAGATTTCTCTATAGGGCTACTCAAAGTAATTGTCTCCAATCATTTTATCCTTAATCTGGTTGGTAGTAATAATTTTTTGATCATTTATTTTTTGTTTTTAATAGAAAAAATGTTGTATCACAAAAAGGATATGATATAATGCTAATTTAAGATCAATGGCTTTTTTGTTAACATTTCTACTTAAACAGATCATTCAGATTGAACGGCGTTCTATGGATTCAATATAACTTTAGATGCTTCTCCTTTCAACAGTAATTGAAATCCTTCTTCAGCTTTATCTAGTGGAAATTTGTGTGTGACAACTGACTCCAGATCAACTAGTCCTCTACTCACGAATCTTTCAACCCTATCCCACGTGCTGAACATATATCTTCCAGTCAGTCCTCTAACATCTATCTCTTTGTATACGATATATGTTGTAGTGTCAAGTGTCGGATTATCTGGAGAAGCTCCGAAAAGCACCACTTTTCCAGCCTTGGCTACCATGTCTAATGATTGTTTTACTGTCTCGCCAGCGCCAGCAGCCTCAAAAACTATATCTGCACCTCGTTGTCCAATTACATTCTTTACTTTCTCGACTACATTACCTTCCGACGCATCTATAACTTCTCTGGCTGCTCCAACTCTTTTCGCATGATCAATTCTGAATTTTTTAATGTCAGTGGCTATTACGTCTGATCCAATTGCTTTCATTATTTGCTGAACATATATTCCGATTGGTCCACAGCCAAGAACCACCGCAACATCGCCGGGTTCGGGTTCTGCTCTTTGTACGGCATGCATTGCTACACCACAGGGCTCATATAATGCCCCAATATCGTAAGGTGTATCCGACGGAAGCTTAAACGCAATAGTTTCAGGAATTACTGCAAATTCTGCAAAAGATCCATCTGGTACATGGACTCCAAAAATTTTCATATTTTCGCAAATATGAGCTCTACCTGTTCTACACATTATGCATTGCTCACAAGGAATATGTGTCTCTCCAGCAACTTTGTCTCCATTTTTGATAGATAATACGTTCTCTCCAACTTCTACTACGTCTCCGCTAAATTCGTGACCAAGAATTCTAGGTAATGGGGAATTCCATTTCTCAGCTTGACCGTCCCATTTGTATAGGTGTAAATCTGAACCGCAATAAGCAGTAGATTTGATTCTGACTAGAACGTCACGTGGTCCAGGTTTAGGTTTGTCTGTATCCATAACTTTTATACCGGGATTTTTGTCTACTTTCATAACTGCTTTCAAACTAAGTATCTCCTGAATTAATCTACTATGGGAATTCTGTACATTCTCGAGATATTATAAATGTGTGGGACTGGTCTCTATAAGGTTTGCATTTATTCAAATCTAAAAAAAGGTTAAGAAAAATCAATTAACCAATTTTTATTAGAAAAGTCGGTAAATCATTTAACTATTTTTTAGCCTGCTTTTTTTCTATATCAAACTTCGACATTTGGACAGCCAATTTCATTGCTTCCTCTAAACTTGTAGGATCTCCTGTTCCTAATCGAAGACCCGCACGTCTATAGGCAGTCCCATGATCAACAGAAGTACGTATTATGGGTAAGCCTATTGTCACATTTACCCCAGATTCAAATCCTAGCATTTTAACTGGAATGTGGCCTTGGTCATGATACATTGCTACAACTGCATCATATTCTCCTCTGCTGGCACGTAGGAAAACTGTGTCTGGGGGCATAGGTCCAATTACGTTCATATTGTTTTTTTTGGCTGATTCTATAGCAGGTGTTATCTCTTCGATTTCTTCTTTTCCGAATAAGCCACTCTCGCCGGCGTGAGGGTTGAATCCAGAGACCGCGATCTTTGGAGTTTCTACTCCCATTTTTTTTGTAACCTCATCTGTTAGTCGAATAGTGGTTAGCACTCTTTCTTTTTTAATCAGTTCACATGCATCACGCATTGATACATGGGTTGTGACATGTATTACTCTCAACTGTCCGGCGACAAGCATCATTGCATAATCTTTTGTTTTAGTCAGGTGTGCCAGTATTTCTGTGTGCCCAGCATAATCGTAGCCGGCTAAATTCATAGCTTCTTTATTGAGCGGTGCCGTAACGATCGCGTCTATTTTATTTTCAAGAGCCATTTCAATAGCTTTTTCGACATATTTCACTGAGGCTTTTCCTGCCATAGCTTGGACTTGACCCATCTTGAGTTCGGAGAGTTGAATGTTTTTTAGGTCTATGACTTCTATTGTGCCGTGTTCATATTTTGCTTCAGATACATCTTTGACAGAATTGATATTCACTTTTATTTTGGCGACTTTTAAGGCGTCTTCAATGACAGACGCATCACCGATGACAATCGGACGCGCAATGTTATAGAACTCCTTTTTGGCTAATGCCTTGTCAATAATTTCGGGACCTACTCCAGCTGCATCTCCCATTGTTATTCCTAATATTGGTTTAATATTTTTTTCAGACATACTACTTCCTCAAATTTTTCTTTTTCAAATATTTTATCGATCTAGTTATGCCTTCTTCATCTCCAAAGGCACCTGCCTTTGTGACTATTCTTAAACCAGATCTTGGACCACCTCTTACTATGGCTGATGGTATTCCTGGTGATACTTCATCATCGACTTCAGTGCCAAATGAGTTCATAGCTTCAAGCGTTCGAATAGCGATTGTTCCTCCAGTGAGTATTAAACCTGATATGTTAGGTATTTTCGAAACTTCGTTAGCGATTTCACCGAGGACAGAAGAGATAATCTTTCCAACCTCAGCACTGGACAAACCGAGAGTTTTACCTCTTTCTAGGTCTCTGATAATCATGTTTTTGGTTAAAGCTGATGAAATGATGACATCTTTGCCCGTGTTTATGATTGCCTTGGTCTCTTCACATATTCTCTTGATCTCTCGTTCTTCTCCACTATCGATTATCTTTTCGCAATCTAGGTTAAGGACAACGGAACCAGATTTCGAGGCGTTTGAAATTTGTTTCATATTGACTTCGCTTAGGCTTCCAGATATTACGATTACTGGAGATCCGGATATTAGTCCTAGTGCCTCTGGCAGTTCTTCTGCAAGTCCTGCTGGACCGCAAGAAAGCTTATGTAAACCAAGCTGGGCTAAGGTCTTTGCTATTCTTTTTAAATCACTTTGAACTATTGCATCTAATACGATAATCTCATTACATTTTCCAACTTTGTCTGCTAATGATGATTTCAGCATATCAGCATTCATTATTGTTCTCAAGTCAATGTGTTTAACCTGTCTTTTGGATTGAACTGCTATTAATGTTGGAACGTGGGATTCAGTAACAGGAGTAACAGGATCTCTAGATGCTTCAGTTTTTCCTAGAGGTATTTGGTTAACAAGTTGATATCCTCCAACAGTAACTCTCTTATTAGCCGGGAAAGCTGACACCACTATTGCAGGATTAATACCTGTAGCATCCATCACTGCATCTATTTCTGCACCAATATTGCCCTTTAAAGTTGAATCAATTTTCTTGTAAATTATAGGTATTTTAGCTTCAACTAAACGATTTGCAGCTTCTTTAACTCTCTCATAAGCATCTTGCTTAGAAAGAGCTCGACTTTCGGTATCTAATACTATCACATCAGCTTGTTTCGATAATTCTACGAGGTAGTCTACCTTTGTAAGAACGATTGTTTTGAGTCCCTGTTTTGAGAATTGCACACCAGTATCGTTTGCTCCAGTCAAATCATCTGCGATTACTCCAAGCTTAGCCAATGACAGCTTAACCTCATATTGCACTTTTATTTGACAATTTAGATCTATTGACGTAAAATCAAATAAATTATCAGCTTAATTATCAAAAGATCACTAAATTAAATATCTATTTCCTCACCAAAATCCATGATTTTTACTTTAAATCCAGAATTCTCGGCTTTTATTTGAAACTCTTTTGGGTCAGCTTTGATTTCCGGGAAGGTATTATAATGCATAGGGATCGTGAGCTCTGGTTCTATGATCTTCAGCGCTTTGATCGCTTCATCAATATTCATTGTATATGTTCCACCAATCGGAACCATAAATATGTCAACTTTTGCAATTTTTTCTATGGCGTCCAGATAGGTATCGCCTGAATGATAGACTTTTTTTCCCTCATAATTGATCAAATAACCTGACGAAGATTTGCTATCATGGTGGAGGCTAGCTTTAACCACTTTAATAGAAATATCACTAAAATCGAAAGTGTCTCCTATATTCACAGTTATCATTCGTTTGAACTTACAAGTTGAGGGTGCGAGGACTAAACAGTCAAAATTAGCTGCATCTGAATGGTCAAAGTGCTCATGAGTGATTAAAATTAAATCGGGAGACCCATCATACTTTGGTGCGAGTTTATTGTCAGAGAAATATGGATCAATTAAGACAGTTTTTGCATTATTTAGTTCAAAACAGGCATGACTAAGATACCGTAACTTCAAAAGCCTATCTCCAATTTACCTAAAACACGCTTAGGGCAAATAGATAAGCTCTTCTTACGCAGTTTAAAATTGAAAATTAACTGTTTTCTAATAAAAATGAATGTAAAGGCATTCCGTAAATATTTGGATGTGATATTCCTTATGGGCGATGATGAAAGCTGGTATTGGTGAGTGATGAACGATAAATTTAGAACAGAGCCCATATGATAACTGAAAGTTTTTATTTTCTATCGATGTGAGAATTTGTGTGATCTATTAATGTGTCAAGAGATACAGTTTTTACACCATCTATTGCTACGGGCCATTATGTATTCATCCATTCCGTGGCAGTCGTTACAAATTTTCTGAACCAAATCATGAGGTGAAAATGTTCGTCCGCATTCTCCACATATTTGTTCTCTGGACATAAGCATCACTCTAAGAATAATGACTATTCAATCATTGATTTTGGCCTTGAATGTTTTGAACATTTTTGTCGAAATCATCTAGGATAATGTGTCTTGTCCTTGAGTCTTTTCTGTTATGTGAACACGATGAATTCTATACAATATGTTGCTGATCTTTGAATTCGACATTAGATTTTGCAGATTCCAAATTTCTGAAAAAATATGTATATTTATTATGTGATTTTTTAGGTGACTCTTAAATTTCCTGTAAGAACGTCTCTGCATACCTTAATGTAGTCTGATTGTGTCCCAACATCAGACCAATAGCCATCATATGTGAACCCATAAACAGATTTTTCTCTTGCCAACTTGGGAAAGATGCCTTTTTCGAGAGATACTTTTCGCCCTGCTCGAATGCGTTTTAGTATTTTTGTGGAAAGAACATACACGCCTGCGTTAACCCAGGTCGTCTCTGATACAATTTTTTTAGGTTTTTCTATGAAGTCAGTTATAGTGTCATTCTGACCTAGTTCTGCAAGACCAAATCTCGAAGGCTCTTTTACTTTAACAAGAACCACAGTTGCCATACCTTGTTTCGATTTATGAAACTCAAAAAGACGATTCAAATCCAATGAGTCGAATACTACATCGCTATTTAGGGTAAGAAAATTGCCTCTAAGCAAGCGTTCTGCATTCTTTATAGCTCCTCCTGTATCCAAAGGTTCTTTTTCAAAACTGTATTTGATCTCGACATCAGTAAATGCTCGTTCAGAGAAATATCGGACAATCTGTTCTTGTAAATAGCCCGTCGCTAAAATGATTTGATCGAATAAAAATTTTTTCAGGTACTTAATCTGGTATTCCAACAGTGGTTGTCCACCTATTGGAAGCATGGGTTTAGGAGTCACATATGTTAGTGGTCTCAGTCTTGTGCCAAGACCTCCACATAAAATAACTGCAGTCCTTTCAGGTCTTAATTCTTTAAGACCTTTCTTTATCAGAAATTCAGTTGTCTGAGATCTATTCTTAAATTTTGAACCATCGACCAAGCAATCAATCTTAGTCATTAAAGAATCATCAAGGGTCATACAAAATCGTTTTCGCATGAATATTACTTCACAGCGCCAAATATATTACTTTAGAATATGAGAACGCCCTAATGCGTTTCCTTGATAGTGCCCTGTGTGAAAGCACCATATGGCACAACTGTAATGGTCGCTTGTTTTCCAATGACTCTTAAAGCTGATTGTAAAGCGTCATCCACTGTCCGAAATGTTCTAAATTTAAAAATACTTTTTGCATAATAATCTGGCATTACCGATACAAGGCATAAACGGAAATCATCTAATAATTCTTTAAGTACATATGCTTTCAATTTCCCTATTGTCGGTTCTTTCTTCAACAAAGGTTTGATACTTTTCAGTTCACCATGCTTTGTGGTAATTTCTAAGAACTCTTCGTTACCATAACCGTCTAAACACTCAGCAACTAGTATTATTGTGCCACCTTTCTTAACAAGATCTTTATTCAGCATAATAGCGTCTAAGGAATTTACAAGTGTATTATCATATGGAGATCCACCTGCACTAACAACTAAAATATCTGAAACTGTCTCTATCGTAACCTTATAGATTTCATCAATGGCATTTGCTGATTTGATTAATGAATCATCAAAATTGTGAGCTAATATTTTTACTATCGCTCCATCTTCATTAACAAAAAAATCAAATGCTAAACATCGACCAATAGATGAAACGAGCTTATTTATTGATTCTTTCAATCGATTAATTTCAAAAGTTGTTCCATTAAGATATGATGTTAATACTGTTCGGAAAAGTTCGTCTCTCGTTTCCAAGTCTGATAATCCAAGATACATAGATATGCTGCCTTTATAATCCCAAATGGGATCTATCCCGCCTCTACCAATAAATACTCTTAAGCTAGCATCGACAAACGGTAAATCTTTCTGAATTTTATTTTCCTCTGAATTTTTACTTGAAAGAAATTTCGAGTTTGAGCTATCGTTAGCTAAAATCGTGATGTCTGAAATGTCTGAACTTTGAAGTATCTGGTAGAGATTTTCACAGCCTTCCTTATTTTTCCATGAGATTATCAATTTATGAATTTCTAACCTTCTACAGAGTTCAAGTACAAGTGACTTTATGTTATCCAAAAATGGATTTCCCAAAGATGAATCAATAATGACTGCCAGGTTTGATTCTTTGTCAGTTGTTTTTTCTAATTTTAAATTGCCTATAGCGTTATCTAATGCACTCTCTATCTCCATTATTATGTCTTGAACAGGTTGTTGACTCTTTGGTTTCACTATCACAGATAGATTCTCAGGTTTTACTCCAACACCTACCTCACTACTCCCATAAGGTATCCAAATCTCCACTTTCGGACTCCACCAATATTATTCAAGAGATCTGCTTTTCTTTATGTATATGTATAAAGGACTTGATGCTTA
>Ga0154710_139_pt17 | contig 11835 bp, 14 predicted proteins | sample Rifle2008BG13ft_FD_105570 | JGI IMG/M metagenome (GOLD analysis project Ga0154710, IMG submission 105570) | Candidatus Bathyarchaeota archaeon RBG_13_38_9
CACCTTCAGCCGCCAGTACCTTACGAGATACATCCCAAGAAACAGGGTGAAGGTGCCGATGGTAATCTCCAACAGCCTTTGAGCTACCGGCATCTCCTGACTGAATTGCGTAATGCTTAGAACACCACGAAGTGCATTCGATAACATCCGCCTCCAAGCTTCTTCCAAGCTGAAGCTGTACAGGTACCAGGCTAAGAAATAGCCAGGTCCTCCGGTGGCGACCGCAATGACCAGACAGCTGATGGAGTAAGGAAGACGGGTCAAGCCAATGATTCTCTCTAGGATAGTCAGTCGCTCCGGACCGAACGGGGTTTTCACATTCCTTTCAGCGGTCTACACATAGTTCCGTTCTATGTTAAAACGCTTCGTGGCGAATGCAGAACTATGCCGTAGAAGCGGTTCGTCGGGAAGCGCTGAGGTGGGCACTGAAGTGAAGGTTCAAGAGCCCTTCCTATACCAACGAGGGCGGTTGGTAGCCCAGGGGAGATACATGCCAGTATTGTTGGAATCTCCGGTCTCCGGGGGAGCGCGCGCTCATTCCATTTTCCCAGCTTTGCATTATGTAGACACCGTGGGATTTTGCCACTTCACTCAATGAATAGTGTGTGCTCTTATTGTATACGGACGGACCTCTACAAGAAAGGATTCAACAAATTTATGTTACGTGCCCAACGTGATTCGGAACTTTGTTATTGCCGAAAAGGGCCTCAGATTCCTCAACGGTTCAAACCCTTCCAGATTTGAACCTGCGTGAATTTTGTACCCGATTCTAGCACCGAAAACGCATCGGACCCCGCCCGGTCCACCAAGAGCACGTTAATGTGCACACGCGAAAAAACATATTTCTTTATATTTATAAGTAAATAATTTAGTTTACTTTTGTAACTGGGATAAGCATTATATATTCCGCTAGTTGAGACTAAGCTTGCCTCTGGTAGTCTAAGCTTTGAAACGTCAATTATTGATTATATTCATGTTCTTTGCTATTACTGGTTCAGCCTTACTTGTATTTGGATCCGAAATCATTCGTAAAAATAATTATATTCAGTTCTCAGACTCTGAGAACACTTCTGCATCGCCAACTCCAATTTTAGGACAACCTGAATCGTCACTCACTTCAAATCTATCTCCATCGACCATCAATATGACCCGAGAATTACGAGTGTTTGCCGCAGCAAGTTTAGCTAATGTTGTGAATGCTCATAAACCAAAATTTGAAAAAGAAAATAATGTTAAATTGATGTTCAATTTCGGATCCTCGAACAGTCTTTATCAGCAATTATTTTCAGGTGCGCCAGCAGACGTTTACTTATCTGCTGACCTTAGATGGACAAAGAAACTTAATGAGAGTGAACTTCTTTACAAAAATGAATATTATAGCTTCACAAAGAATAAACTTGTTGTAATAATACCTGAAGATAATCCTAAGAACATTAGTTCTTTGTTGGACCTTACTAGACCTGATGTTAAGGTTATTATCGCGACACCGACTTCTCCCATAGGAACGAATACAAATATTACATTAACAAAGATTGGAGAAATTTGGGGAGATGAACATTCTCCACAATATAGAGGCGCTCAATGGAAGAATTATCGAGACAGAGTTGTTAAAAATATCATATCCTATGAACCTTCAGTTTCACAAGTGGTAAGCAAGGTTGCATTGGGTGTATGTGATGCTGGTTTCGTATATATTTCTGATACAAAATCTCAACAGTCTGGGTTGAAGTATTTCGATATACCTGATGAGGTTAACACAATTGGTATCTATGGAATTGCAGTGATGAATACAGTATCGAAATTAAGTGTAGCTGAGAAGTATGTTGAATTTTGGTTATCAGACGAAGGTCAAATGTTACTAGCTGATTATGGTTTTGGAGAAGGACCATTAGAACAGGAATAATGGGATTTATCGTTCAGGTTCTACTATAACTGCAGTTCCTGTTGCAGATATTACGGTAACTCCTGCTTGTAAACCTAGATCTGATGTTTCCAAGTCAAGTCCTGTAATTGCGTTGGCGCCCTGAGCTATCGCTTTATCTTTTATTCTGTCCATTGCTTCAATTCTTGCTTTTTCAAGTTCTGTAGTAAATGCTGTAACCTCACCGCCTAACATAGATTGAAAGCTTGCTACAAATTTTCCTAGAACTCCTCGAGTACGTGGTGTAAGACCTGTTACTACACCTAATACTTTCTTAATTTTGTATCCTGGTATCGATGGAGTAGTTACAATCATAAATTCTTGTGTAGGCGATGTTGGGGAACCACAATATTGGCAAAATGCAAATTCGTTTTTTATTTCTTTTCCACATTTTTGACATTTCATTTCGATTCGCCTTTTTTTGAAGAGGCATATTGAGATTTAGAGAAATGTTACTAAGATTTTAATCTATAGGGTGCTATTGCAAATAACAATGTTGATATTAGCATTATCCTTTGTCAATCTCAAATAGACATGAGTTGTGTTCTGTGCTATGTTGATTGGATATCCTAATCACCCAAGAAGGAATTTTCTAGAAGAGATCGATTGGATTGGTAAAAACAAATTTAATTTTGTAGATGTTTTTTTAGAAGAGGATGAGGCATCACTGGAAAACATCAATGTTCTGAAAAGTAAAGTGCTGCTGAAAAGTTACGGTTTGGATACAGTTGGTCATACTGCTTGGTATCTGCCGATCGGTTCTCCAAATAAAACAATTAGACTTTCTGCTGTTAATGAAATATTCAAATGCTTTGATATTTTCAGAAATTTGGAAGTAAAACTAGTGACTATTCATACAGATTGGGCTAGTGGATTGTTCTCTGAAGCTGAAGCGATCAATTTTCAGTCAGAGTCTCTAAATTTGCTAAATGATAAGGCAAGAGAATATGAATTAGAGATTATTTTAGAACCAACAGTCTCCAAACATGATACCATCGAAAATATGGAGAAGATATTGAAAAAGGTGCCAAACATAAGTTTTCACCTCGATATTGGTCATGCCAATCTCAATAATAATGATCCTATAGAATTCATAGAGGCTTTCCACTCAAAAATGAAACATGTCCACATTCATGACAATGATGGAATTCGAGACTTGCATTTACCAATAGGATGCGGAAATATAGATTGGCAGAAAACAATAAGTGAATTAAAAAAATGTTATGATGGTACGATTACACTTGAAATCTTCTCATCAGATAGAGATTTTGTTCTATTAAGTAAAAGGAAACTCAAAAAATTATGGGATATGGATTGAAAAAAAAATCAACTTTAATGTAATGTAATTTGAGCATGGTATTAATGTAATTAGAAATTGGGAGAGGAATAGACCTGTCTACTTGGGAAGCCACATTAGATGAATATGGAAAAATGATCGAAAAAGAATTATCAAATCTTCTTTCGAATGAAATTATAAACGCAAAGAATTATCATCAATTTATTAAGGAACTCTATGAACGAATTGAAGAATATGTTTTTCGACCAGGAAAAAGACTGGCTTCTTGCAGCACTCTGATAATATTTAAGGGATTGACTGGACGAATCGATACTAAAATTTTAAAGATTTGTGTTGGTATAGAGTTATACAGACATTCAATACTTTTACATGACGACCTTGCTGATGATGATAAATTAAGACGAGGAGAACCTACTCTACACAACATATATTCTAAGAACTATGATGATAATTTTGGTAGAAATATATCGATATTCACAGGTAACATTCTCCAGACGCTTGCTCTGAAATCAATCATTACATCTGGTTTTAAGGAAGATGAAATTAATCAAATAATTGATCTTATTAACCACAATCTTCAAAGTGTGAATGAAAGTCAGATCCTTGATTGCCTTTTCGAGCATCGGAAACCTGATGTTGCCGAATGGTATGTTATGGCATCGAAAAGAGCAGCAACTCTATTCAAAGTCTCCCTTCTAACAGGAGCCCTACTGGCAAATGCATCTCCAAAGGATTTGAAATTACTTGAAAAGGTAGCAGAAAACATAGGATACTGTTTTGACATACAAGATGACATCATAGACACCTTTGCGTCAGAGGAAGATTATGGTCGAAAACCCGGTGAAGACCTTACAAAAAGGAAGAAACCGTTGCATATAGTGTACACATATCTGAAAGCCAGTTCAAAACAACTTAACGAATTTGAGAAATCAATATTCAAGAAACGGCTCCAAGACATAGACAAAATACGTGAGATAATCTCAAGTTCCGGTGCTTTAGAAGAAGCTAAAACCCGTTCAAGATTTCATGCTGAAATGGCGAAGAAATTGATCTCAGAGACCTCTCTAAATAATGGGGAAAAAAAATTTTTTCTCTCATTTATCGATTACATAAAAGACAGTCTAAATTGGTATGGATAGTTGCTCATTTTCTTTATTTTATGATTCATTTAATGATTCAGGCATCATCATTGTAAAAGGCTAATGGGATTCCATTTGTTGAGGCTCTTAAATCTTCCATGTAACAAACCAATGAAAGTAGGATTTCTAATTAATCCTTATGCTGGCACAGGGATCAGTAACCAAAAAAATGTGATTAATCAAATCATTAGATTTTTTCCTAAAGCCGAATTTGTAACTTCGAACGGACTCTTAGGATTCAATTGGCTACCTAAAAACAAGGTTACAGAAATCGTTGAAATCGACTACATGAACACAAGAGAAGACACTGTATCAGTTATACAAAAAATTCTCGACAGAACTATAGACCTTCTCCTAATTGTTGGAGGAGACGGCACGCTTGCAGACGTAGCAAGAGCAGTTTATGTTAAACAATCACAAATTCGTATTATCGGTATCGGGCTAGGTAGCGCAAACGTTGGAGATCTAATCTCTATCAGGAAAGATGTTCTCGAAAAATCTGAAATCATACTTTATCCTAGAAAAGTAAACGCATTGGCAGCAAGTTATGAAGGAAAATTAGTTGGATTTAGTTTTAATGATATTGTTATTGGTAACACAATTGTTACTACAGTTAATGGGCGGACGACCCAGATCGATATCATGAAAAAGAATAAAGGGGTAATAGTAGAAAAGAAACCACAACCAATCGGTAGAAAAGACACTTACATAAAAATTATAGATCGAAAAAAGAAAGAATTAATGATCAAAGATTGCACTTTTGGTTCAATTGTCGCTAGCAAAGTAGATAAGAGATATATTGGAAAAGCGATCACTGGAGCGTTAAATGAAATAAGCTGCAAAAGCATTCCTGCTGCAATAAGTGTCATCGATAAACCAGTAATAATGCCTTCAGTGACAAAAGATGAATATCTGCGAATGGAGCCTTTTACAACAATGACCGCAAGTATTCCCAAAGAATCTAAAGTGATAATAGGAAATGTCAAAACCGGATCTTTTCTGATAATCGATGGTAATCCTGAAATCAAATTGAAAAAAAATTGTACTGTTGAAATAAAGAATATTGATTTTCAATTTAACACTTACAAGGCTTGTGATTGCGCTTGATCAAATCAGATCAAAATGTCGATCAATACTCCCTTTATTCTGATTCAAATAAACAATCTGGAATAGAAAAAAAAGATACTACTAATTATGTTAATTCTAGATGTCCTGGTAGTAAGTGGAATTTTCCTGTATACAATCAAACCTGGCACATATGATATTAACGGAATAAAATCTTATAATGATTATAACGAGAATTATGTTAAACCTAATTCAACAAGGATCCAAAATGTTTCACCCGAGATATCAAATAAAACTTTTACAACAATACATTCAACCCAGGAACAAGAATCTCCTATCATTAATTAAAAATCTATGATTCGAGATACACTAACAGCATATTTTGATACATTAAATACTCATTCGCCAGAAAATGCTATCGAATTTTTCACAGACAAGGTTGAGATAACAGTAAATTATGGGAAGGACTACTCTTATCAAGGCCCCAAAGAAGGAATAATATCTTATCTCGAGATGGCTTTTGATCTCGCTCCAGACTCAAAAATATCAGAGGTTACAATTTCAAAGATCAAAATAAACCAAAACAAAGCCACAGTTCAAATTAGTTATATGATCTCATCCGAATCATTAAACTTTTCTATGCCAGCAAAAGAGTACTTAGATCTTATAAAACAAAATAACAAATGGAGAATAAGAAGAACAAATATTGAATACTAGCTCTCAAAGCCAGTACTTCTATCGGATGAAGAATACATTGGGTATGGCGTGCCAACAGATATTTTAGAATGAGAGATTGTGGAAGGTCCAATTGTAGTAATTATTGCTGTAGTTAAAATCACTGTGAGTGCTATTGGCATATAGATTTCGGAGTTGGGAAGATTGAATTCTTGAGGTAAAACTGCAAGAACCGCTGCGGCAAGCAGTAGGGGAAGGTAGACTCCTTCTATCAATGTCATACACTGCCCAGAAGTTATCTGTAATGATTTATAAAAAATCCTATAATCATAATTTCTATTGATAAAAACTAAAATGATCTGGCATAAAATAACTTTTAGAATCATGACGAGCCCTATGGTGATTCACCATTGGTACAATTAAAGAATCAGAAACCGATTGAACTAGGTATTCGAAATGTTGTCAGGTTGGGATATGTAAGTCTCTTTACAGACTTATCGACTGAGATGATTCTTGGTGTATTACCCTTCTTTATTATCAAAGAGCTAGGCGCAACTGCAACAATTCTTGGGATTATTGAAGGCTTGGCTGAGGCTGTGAATTATTTTTTTCGAGTTGTATCTGGTGTATTGACTGACAAGATTGGTAGAAGGAAACCATTTGTATTGCTAGGGTACGCTCTTTCATCAATTACCAAACCGTTTTTCGCTATTACAAGTACGTGGAGCCATGCTTTCATAATTAGAATTTTTGATAGAAGTGGAAAAGGAATTAGAACTTCCCCTAGAGATGCATTAATCAGTGATTCAGCAAAGAAATCTGAAACAGGGAAAGCTTTCGGTCTTCATCGTTCTCTCGATCAGATTGGTGCAGTTGGAGGACCAATTATTGCATTTGCTTTTATTCCTCTAATTGGAATTCGTGGAATCTTCTGGCTTTCATTTATTCCAGCAGTGATAGCTTTATTGATTTTACTATTTTTTGTTCGGGATATTAAATCGTCTGTGAAGCATAGAAGTGTTTTCGAGAATGCTAGATCTGTATTAGATCGTCAGTTCATAATGCTTCTTGGTGCATTAGCTATTTTCACTATGGGTGCATATAATTTCTCATTTGTACTTTTAAAAGCTGGTTCTTTAGGCGTAAATCAGAATCTCATTCCTTTAGTCTATGCGAGTCTAAATGTTGCAGTAGTCATAATTAGTCTACCGGCAGGAATGATGGCTGATAAAATAGGAAAGATTCCAGTTCTAATTTTAGGTTATGCAGTTTTTATTATAGCTTCATTCACAGGACTTTTCCTAAATGGAAATCCAATTTATGCTTTTCCGATAGCGATAATCTTTGGATGCTACCTGGGTATAGCTGAGACTGTACAACGAGCTATAATGCCTGACTATGCAAGTGTGCAATTGAAAGGAACTGCATATGCCCTCTATTATTCTATGATAGGTATTGGAGCACTGATTGCCAATTCAGTATTCGGAATATTATGGACAAATATCGGTTATGTAGCCGCTTTTGAATATAGTATTATCATGGGTATTGCTGGATCCATTGCACTAATTATTTTCCTAACACAAAAGAAGCGTCTGATTAAGACTGCATGATGAGATTTATATCATATCTGATCAGATGAACCGTAAAGTGTAAACAAACTATCTAAGTTCTATTCTGTATCGAGGGTGCTTTCAATCCAAATTAAGAATGTGCTAGCGATTGGTGCTGTTGATGTATCATCATTGACAGCTTCGATAAAACGAGCTGGATATTCAGTATTTGCAGTAGATTTCTATGGAGATCAAGATCTTGAAAGAGATGCTGAAGCAAATTTATCCATTTTAAGTAACTCAAGTGAGAAGATTTTCAAAGGTTTACATGATCTTTCTTCAGGAGAACTTATCAGATTGGTAAAAATTCTGGTAAAGAGTCAAGATATTGATGTATCTCTCTTATCATCTGGATTAGATGACTCATTTGATGATTTATCTGCGATCAATGACCTCGTCCCGATCTTGGGTAATGGTCCTGAAGCATTTTTGAGTGTTCGAAAGAAAAATAGTTTTTTTTCGAATTTGCAGGATTTAGAAATACCTCATCCTAAGACTGCAATAATAAAAGATTTTAAAGATGTGAAAGATATTTGCAAAAATATCGGTTTTCCAATGTTGATAAAACCATTAGATGGATATGGCGGTTCAGGAATAAAAAAAATCTCTACACAATATGAATTAGACAATTGGTTGAATTCAAATGAGGCATCTATCTCAAACTATCTTATTCAAGAGTTCTTGACCGGCACATCTGTTAGTGTTTCTGTGATGGCAGTTCCCGGTGAATCCCTAGCTTTAACTGTAAATGAGCAACTCATAGGTATGAGTGATGTTGGTCAAAGAGAGCCTTTTGGTTATTGTGGTAATATAGTTCCCTTTTGTGCACCAAGAGATATTCTTGACAAATGTGAACGTACTGCTGAGGAAGTGATAACACATTTCGGTTTAAAAGGTTCAAACGGAGTTGATTTAGTAATATCTGAAGGCGTGCCACATGTAATTGAGGTTAATCCAAGATTTCAAGGAACACTAGAATGCACAGAAAAAGCTCTGGGGATTAATTTAGTAGAAACTCATGTAAACGCATGTACTGAAAACATACTTCCAGATCGTGGAGACCTAAAACAATCAAGTTCGAAACATATCCGGCTTATTCTGTTCGCACAGGAACGAGTAGTTGTGCCTGACCTGATTCTACGAAAAGAATGCAGAGATATTCCTCATCCAAGGACTAGAGTAGAGATTGGAGAGCCTCTATGTTCCGTAATACTGGAAGGTTCTGATAGAAACAATCTTCTACTGAGAGGGAAACAAATAGCTACGAACATCTACGAATCGCTTCATATTTAGATTGAACATGAGAAGTATTTCGGTTGGCGTTTTAAACAGAAGTTTTCCCTATAGACAGGTATTTTATTACGGGCTATTATGTATGGTTAAAAATATGTTCTAATGTCAGTGGTAAAATTGTGCAGTTTTCAATTAATCAAAGGCCAGATGACGAAATCAAAAAGAATTAGTTTGATTGCATCATTTGCTGCAGTAGCTGCGATTTTAGATTCGATTCCAGGGATACCACAATTTGAGTCTGGTATATGGTCTAGCTGGATTTTTTTGGTGATTCCTTTATTTGGTTTTATTCTCGGTCCCGTTGATGGATTTTTATCTATTCTTATAGGTGTCTTAGTTGGACATTCTATCTATTTTAGAGGCATCCATGAATTTCTATTCACAATTGGTGCTCCTGTTGGAGCCATGATCGCGGGTATGCTTTTCAGACAAAGAAAAAGTATCCCAATAATGTTCTTCACTATTTTATTAACATCCTATTTTCTTACTCCCATTTCATGGCAGCTACCTTTATGGGGTATGTGGGACGTTTATTTAGCATTGATAGTTCTTATGATAATTTCTGTTATGAAGCTCAACAAAGGTAGATTGTTGATAAGTACATTTATCGGTCTAGAAGCAGATATCTTATTCAGAATTTTTCTACTTGTTCCTTTACGGACTTATCATATATTCTATGGATTGACTCTTGAAGCAATGAAGATCATCTGGGTAACAGGTGCTTTTGTGACTCCCATACAAGTTGGTTTATCGATGCTCTTCATTAGGATAATTTATCCACCAGTTCAAAAAAGTGTCAAAGAATTTAGAGCCTTCTAATAGTGCTCGCGAAATTGAAATATGTTGAAGAGTAATAACTAATTGGATTCGTCAGATTTTAGCACTTTAGTTAATTCATCAACCATTAGTGCGGCACGATTAATTGCATTGTCTATCCCTAGATGTTTATCGAATAACCATTCATGGTTAGGGTCATTAACACGTGAAACTACTCGAGGTACCTTAAATTCATTCTTTGCTAAAAGTCCTATTGATAAGTTCTTTTCATCAACACCTGTCAGAAGTATGAGTAGATCAGCTTTATCTAGACCACTTCTACGTAAAGTCTCGAGTTTGGATCCATCTCCTTCAATTATTTTAACTTCAGGGATCTTTGATTTCAATTCTTCAATAGTCTTAGGTCTTTTTTCGATTACTGTGACCTTGTGGCCGTAAGATAATAGTTTTTGCGTAAGGTGGAATCCTACGGCGCCACCACCAACTATTACAATGTACAATTGTTATTGTCACTCCTATTGTCCCATAAGCTCTTCAACTCTTTTCATAGCTAGAGTTGACACGGCAAGAGTAAGGAAGTCATTATCTGCAAACATCATTCCATCATACGGAATAATAGCTCTACCTTGCCTAACAACAGCGATAGTCCTAACCTGTTGAGGGATGTTAACATGATCAATAGGTCTGCCCACCAGTGCGTGGGGCACAACAAGTTCGACAATCTGAACATCACCACTTCCAATGGTAAGCTTTGGGTGAAGCTCAGGATGCACAAGTACATCTCTAATAAAGTTCGCAGCCCACTCTGTTGGTGAGATTATGGATATTCCTAATTTTCGATAGACTTCAGCATCTGATGGATCGAATACTCTTATGGCAATCTTAGGGACAAGAAACTTTTTCTTTGCTATCATGGCAATAGTCGCATTTAGACTATCACTATTCGTTACTGAGGCTAACGCATCAGCATTCTGTATATTCGCTTTGTTTAGGATGTCTCGGTCAAGTGCATCACCGTGTATGCACTGACCTTTGAAGCCTGAGCTTAATCGATCGAAGGAGTTGATATCTCTATCAATAACAGCAACATTATGGTCTTCGGAATTTAGCAATTCAGCAAGGTATGATCCAACTCTTCCGCATCCTATAACTAAAATTTTCATTTATTTTCCTCTTTATGATGATTTAAGGATTTCAAGGTTTTTCTTCTATAGATGAGCTTTCTTAGTTCGTCCGCTAAAAGTATTGTTGGTGCAAATATGATGGGGAAAAGCCAGTGGTGAGGTAATAATGAAGCTGTTCCAAAGATTGGTTGGAGTAATGGCAGGTATACTAATGCTATTATGAGTATTATTTCAAATAAGATTCCTATTGGCAGCAGTGGATTGATTCTAATGCTGCGTTGCAGGCTAGATGATCTTTCTGTTCTACATGCAAAGACATTTCCAACCTGTACCATTACTATCCCTACTAGTGTCATGGTTGAAGCCATTGTGTAAACGATGTTGCCAGGTTGTGCAAGAGAATATGGTCCATAGCCATTAATTAGATTCATCCAGTAATAACTTCCCATGGCTGCGACAGCCTCGATTATTCCTAAGAACAGAAATGCGTGGGCTAATAATCCGCGACTCAATAAACTCTTTTCCCGTTTTCGAGGTGACATATTCATTACATCTTTTTCAGCTGGCTCTGCTCCTAATGCTAAAGCAGGTAACATGTCTGTGCCAAGATCTACTGCCAAAATTTGCATTACATTCAAAGCTAATGGAACTTTTGCTAAGGCGAAAAAAATGAAGGGGATGATCTCTGGGACGTTGCTCGCGAAGATGTACCTTGTAAATTTTTTTATGTTGTTATATACTGTACGTCCCTCTTCTATGGCACTGACTATTGATGCGAAATTGTCATCAGTGATGATCATAGAGGCTGCTTCTTTAGCAACATCAGTTCCTGAGATGCCCATTGCCACTCCAATATCTGCTCTTTTTAAGGCGGGGGCGTCATTTACCCCATCACCAGTCATGGCAACAATATGATTCAATGCTTGCAGTGCCA
>Ga0154710_139_pt22 | contig 11485 bp, 11 predicted proteins | sample Rifle2008BG13ft_FD_105570 | JGI IMG/M metagenome (GOLD analysis project Ga0154710, IMG submission 105570) | Candidatus Bathyarchaeota archaeon RBG_13_38_9
ATATTAATTATTGAACGAGTATTTGTATAATCATTTTCACCAATTAATGATGGCATGACCCAGAAGCTAAATATCATGTCTAATTCATTTGCATCTGTTGATATGATTTGACTAGCTCCTCCCCCACGCTTTAAGGTATAGGGACTTTTTCTTAGGGGGATGGCATATGTACGTAAACTAGATTCTCCAGAATGACTATTTCCAGAAGTTAAATTGACTCTACCATACATATCATTAACCACATAAGGATCCCATCCATAGAGTTGTATCTCAAATCCTCCATTCGCGATTATCTCAGAGTTTGAACTTGCTGAAACAAACGTGGTTTGGAGAAGTGAAACTAGGAGTAAAATGGTGTAAAAATAATCTCTTGTAACTTTCAATTTTTCCATTAAAATGCGCTCATCTTCGTAACTTTAGTGAGGGGTGAAAGACACGATAATAATAATAGTCTGAATATTAGGGTTCTTTGTTACTTGAAATTTTTTCGAGTAGTTACATGATCTCTGTGATAAGTCAGTCCGTTTGGGAAATGGAGATGTGGTTGTTCATTTTGTTTAGGAAGTTGTGATGTGTGTTTGTTCTATTTGTTTATTCGGGTTGTTGTTTTTCATTTGATAATTTTTGGGCTGTTTCTTCGTCTACTTCGATAAAGATTATTCCTTGGTAGTCGCAATCTAAGCATTTGTACATGTTTCCGCAGCCTCGTCCAAGCCAGACATCGATTCTTCTACTGTTGCAAACAGGGCAAACCCTTACCATGTTCATTCATTCCGAAAATTATAGATTTAATTGAAGTAGAGAATTTTAAATTTATAGTTATGTGTAGTGTGGGTCTTGAGATAAATGAAACGTAAGTGTTCAAAGAACAAATCTGTAAACGATTTGAATGATAAGCGTCAAATTGAGGATACGCTGACAAAGAAAAAAGAGCGAAGGGATAAGTCTAGAAAAAGAACAAGGGGTCCTTACAGGAAAGCTTCTTTGCGTGGTAGACGGGAGAAACTGTGAGGTAGCTAATCACAATAGCATGCGCGCGCTCGTTTTTATGGTCGTCCATAAATATCTTCAAATCTTTCAATATCATTTTCATCAAAAAAACCAAATGATACTTCCAATATTCTTGCGCGTTTTCCAAGAGATGAAACGCGATGTCTAGTGTTTCTATTAATTACAATTTCATCACCAGGATTTGGCATTAAAATTTGATCATCCAACTCGATTTTTAATCCATTATCAAGAATAACCATAAGTTCATCCCTTTTTTTATGAGATTGACTACTGAGCATTTGATTAGGATTTACGATAATGATCTTAACAGAGCATTTTTCATTGTAAGCATACTGCTTGAAACTACCCCATGGTCTGATATCTTTAATGATTTTTTTTCTAATATCTTTTCCACTTGAATCCATTAATCATTTCACCGCATAATCGATGATTTACATATTCTTTATTCAATAATTCCTATTAATTACTAGCATTTTGATACTAGCACGAGTGCTCCATGTTTTTTAAGGATTTGAATGTATCAAATTATTACGTTTATTGCACATGAGCGTTGATGTGATGGTAACAGCCATTTTTCCAATAAGAGGGCAGCCACCTCATATAGGGCATATTCTGACATTAGTTCGAATATATGATGAATATGATAAAATATTGGTTAGGATCATAGCTACTCTAGGAAAATATTATGACTCCAATGATTTTGTCTTACCTCCGGAAAAAGTGGCTTTAATATTCTGTGAAATATTCAAACATATGCCCAAGATAGAGGTCATTGTTAGCAAAGAACATCTAAGAGATATGAAATCGATCGACGGCCCTCCATTCTTTGATGTTATTGTATCAGGTAACAAACGTTTTCTTGAAGGAGTAAAACATCTCAAACCTGTGCGCTAAGTACCTCGAAGTAAAATTAATGGTTTTAACATTAGTGGAGAAGTATTAAGAGAACTAATGCGCTCAAATAAGAATAGCGCACGCTATCATAGCATCAGCTAATAGTATCGATCTGATTTATGCTGTGGAGCAGGTGGAATTATTCAGAACATTCGTCTAAATTCGAAGAATTTCGAAATTAGTGGTGTGATGAACTTGAGAGTGCTGCGGTTCCTGTAAAGTAGGAATGCGATAGGAATTACCATTATCAGCATTATTAAAAGCCAGAAATTTGAAAGGAATATTGATAGTTTATCTAATGGTACTGCTTGTCCGCCTACTGTCTTAGTGGATGCCAACTTAATATCACTAGAAAAAATTGTACATGGCTTAGAATATAACACTTGTTATCTCGCATACTAGCGCACGCTTAAAGTCTATGTTTTTTTGGTTATTCATGTATTATGAGGCCAGTTAAACTCTTGATGTTATTACTCGAATTTTCTTTCCGATCTCGATAGGAAATTGTTCAATAGTATCTATTTCAAGCTGGATATCCGAAGAAAAAAGTTTCGAGCATACATCTTTTATGTTTGTGATGGTAGTCTGATCAAAATCTTTGCTTTTCTCGATTTTGGCGACTATCTTGTTTTGGGTTTCCTGAATGATCTGAAATTTTCCTATTCCTGGAATATTTTGAAAGAGCGACATAATCGTATAAGGGGCTATTTGGTTGCCGTCTGGCAATTCGATGAAATCGACTAATCTTCCATCGATATTCTTGATCAGTGGCATCTCTCTTCCACATGCACATTTATCATCTGATAATGTGCAGATATCTCCTACTCTATATCTTATCATGGGGGTTGAAAATCTGAAAAGGCTGGTAGCAACTACTTCTCCTCTTTCCCCAGGCGATACAGATTCCCCATCCTTCAAAACTTCTAACAACACCAAATCCGAGTTAATATGTAGTCCTGATCTCTTTTTGCACTCCCAAGCCATACCACGTGGAGCTACCTCTATACAGCCATAACCATTGTAAACTTGAGAATTGAAAGTAGAGTTGAAAAGAGCTCTGCTAGATTCATCGAGAACCTCTCCATGAGTCATTATTATTCTTGGTCTAATGCTATTGTCTTGTCGATCATGCAAAACCTTTGCAAGAACTCTTAGGTAAGAAGGATACGCCATCAGAATTTGTGGGCGTTCTTTCTTTATCGTTTCTATGTTCTTTTCGATACCATCTTCTAGGGGTAGGCTTCTGAATCTTCCAGTGCGTTCTGTTTGTTTTGATAATGTATGTCGTGCTCTCCTGGTGGTTTGGGTTGGGGATTCGATTGGATGTGTATCGGTACGGCAGATCTTTTCCCAGAGTTTATAGCCGTATTCGAGATATCTTCGAAAGAGGTATGCATCGACATAACTTAGAGAATGTTTGTCGTCAAGTATTGAGACTGGAATTCCGGTGGAGCCGGATGTTTTACGAGTAACACATTGAGATAGATTAACATCGACTGACATTCTTTCTTCTAGGGGGGTGTCGCGTGCAAGCTCCTTTGTAATTATTGGGAATTTGCGAATGTCTTCTAATGATTTAAGATCATTAGGATGTACTCCATGCTGATCGTAATATTTTCTGTAGAATGGTACTTTATCATATGAATATGATGTGATTTTTTTCAGTTTTTTGAGTTGTATTTTTTCGAGTTCTTGTATTGGTAACCATTGGCTGCTGTGTAGTTGAAGCCAATACCAGAAGAAGCGGGCGAACATGATTCTCATCTATGATTGTGTTGATGGAATATTAATTGCCTTCATGCTGTCGGTGTTATAGTCTGTTATGATTTAACTATCCTCCAATAAATGGAAGGCGTATACGGGGGGGTCTTAGAATTGCTGAAAATTCTTTTTCTGAATTTAATAAGACATATACACATACTTTTCAAAAAAACTGGTTACCATACAATTAAGGCAGAGGTTTCTGACGGAATTTCTAAGTGAGAAGATGATGTTTTATTGGTTAGTATCGAGAAATTATGATTAAAGAGGAGTTTTAGAAGGGCACTATGATTCTCAATTTGGTAGAGGCATGGGACAAGGCTTTGGATTAAGCATGGGACTTGGAAGAGGATTTGGAGCTAATTTCAGTTATGACAGAGGATTTAGCATGGGTTGGGGTCGAGGCTTCGGAATAGGCTGGGGTCGAGGAAGAGGATTCTGGTAATACATAGTCCAACTTGATTAGATGTTTAGAAGGCTGTTTCCAGGCAAATATCTTAGAGCGTGAGCTATTAGCACGCGGTATTTACTGAAATTATGTTTTCTGATTTTCAAAATTTTCTTTACCAATTTTTTCAAAGCGCACGTGAGGGCGAGCGAGTTTGAGTTAGCTTCTTTCTAATCCTTGTATGAGATGATGTAGATCTGATGCTATGTTTCCGCCTGAATAGCCGCCTTCTAGCACTCCGAAAACCTCTATTCCTAAATCTCTAACCCTTTTACCGATTTCTCTGAAACAATTGGAGGTTAAATCCAAAGAAGCAAGGTCTCCTTGGTGGGCATCAAATCCAGCCGAAATTCCAATTATCTCTATATTCTTCATATCGACGTGGTCCAGTGCCTTGTCTAATGTCTTAAGATACAACTTATCACCCGTTCCTGGGGGTAATGGATAATTGAAGCAGTTTATCTCTGAGGTCAGGCCAGTACCTGGAAATTCTGGGACTAGGTGTAGTGAAATATATGTAACTTTTGGGTATCCCGTGAAAATCTCCTGGGTACCGTTTCCGTGATGTCCATCTATGTCCAATATTAGAGTTCGCTGATTGAGATGTTTCACAGCTATAGCCATATTATTGAAATAACAGAATCCAAGGGTTGATGCGCCTAGGGCTCTTCCATTTTTGCCTGCATGGTGTCCGGGTGGTCTGAGCAATGAGAAACCCTTCACGTTGGCGGCCAGCAGTGCCCCTCCAGCCGATAGATTTGCATATCTATAGATATTCTTAGAACCAGGTGTATCCGCATCAAAGAATCCCCCTCTCTTAACCCTTTCAACCCAATTCGTAGAGTGGACAAGTAAAAGATCTTCCTCAGATACAGGTTCAGGCTCCACAAAACTATACCCCATTTTTTCCAGAATTTCACTGGCTATCTTGACTCTTTCAGAGGTTTCTATATGCCCAAAATACGAGTAATCTAAACAATCCTCTGAAAAGATGATTTCCATCTACCGCACCACATATTTTCCAGACATCAAATGTTAAACTCCACTATATTAAAATCGGAACTAACATGCGCGCTTCATGCTAATGCGCGCGCTAACTCTGCAATTTCTATGTTATATCTTCGGAGATGGTGTGGATATTGGTTTGGTCTCATCTATTTCCTCTTTCAAGTTAAGTGTAGCTTTTACGGTTTCATCTTCTATTTGTTTGACTTTGAATCCCATTTTCTTTACTAGTTCAATTGCTAACTTGTTATCGGGCAACATTATTGCGAATATAGTCTCAAGATTCTTCTCTTTGCAGATCTCAATAATGTAATCAACCATTTTCGAACCTAATCCTAGTCTTTGCCATGGATCTGCTACTATGAATGCGATTTCTCCGGATGTTCCATCAGGTTCAATAATCAATCTAACGACTCCTAGAATTTTTCGATGTTTAGGGTCTTTTAATTCTGCGACTATTGCCATTTCTCTATCGTAGTCGATATTGCAGTATCGAATTCTTACTTCATGGGGTGCGTCTTTTATGATTTCGAAGAATCTGTATCGTCTTGATTCTTCTGAGAAGTTCTGAAACATTTCCAGCCATAGAGCTTCATCTTCGGGTTTTATTGGTCTTAAGAGAATTGTTCTTCCATCTTTGAGAGTCCAGAGAGATTCGTACTTTTTAGGGTAAGGACTGATAACAAGATGTTCATGTGGTTCGAATCTAGTCAAAGCACGTTTTGTGTCTATTAATATTCTAGCGTCGAGAGCGAGGGCATTCTTCTCATTTATGAATAGTGGATTGACATCTACTTCTTTCAACTCTGGAAAATCAATAAGCATCTGAGAAAATTTTACCATCAGTTCTTCTAACAATGCCAAATTTGCTGGAGGTGCATTCCTGTAGCCTTTCAATAGTTGGTAGCATTTTGTTTCTTCCATTATCCTTTTTGCTAATGTTGAGTTTAATGGCGGTAGACCGACAGCTACGTCTTTGAAAAGCTCAACTCCGATGCCACCCATACCAAATAGGACTGCTGGGCCAAATAGTGGATCAGTTTTCGCTCCTAGAATAACCTCGTAGCCATTAGTTTTGATCATAGGTTGAATTGTGACTCCTTGAATCTCAGCTTTCGAATTGAACTGTTTAGCATTTGCCATAATCTTATTGAATGCTTCTTTGAGTTGACTTTCGGAGTTTATGTCAAGCATAACTCCTCCAGCATCAGTTTTGTGAATTATCTGCGGAGAGAGTATCTTCAGAACGATAGGGTATCCTATATGTGTGGCTTGGGATATTGCATCCTCAAATGTTTTTGCTACTAACGTCTTCACTACTGGTATATCATAATATTCCAGCAGCTGCTTAGCCTCGACTTCGGTTAATATTTCACGGTTTTCCTTTGCAGCGCTTCGCATTATAACAGTAAGTGGTCTTCTTGGGGGCACACTACTTGGTGGCAGTTCTTCAGGCGTCTCATAGAGTAGTTCCAGATTTCTCTTGTACTGATACATGTACATGTATGTATTGACGGCTTGTTCAGGTGTTGAATACGTTGGGATACCATTTTGATTCAGAATGTGATTCGCTTCTTCTACCTGCTCACGACCCATAAAAGATGTTAGGATTGGTTTTGAAAAATTAGAATACTTGAGTCTGCATTGTTCGACTATTCTTTTGGCAATCTCAACTGGATTTTCTCTTCCAGTAGGTGTATGAATTATAAGTAGACCATCGATGATTTCATCTACAAGACATGCTTGAAAAACGGAATTGTAGCGATCGGCTTGTGCATCTCCAAGTATATCAATCGGATTGCCTTTGCTCCAGTAGTAAGGCAATATGCTGTCTAGTTTATCCATCGTTTTGGGGCTGAGTTTTGCAAGTTTGCCTCCTCTGGATATTAGTGCATCGGTAGCCATTATTCCAGGGCCTCCAGCATTTGTAATAATTGCTAGGTTCGGGCCTTTTGGGATTGGTTGCATTCCTAATACTTCGGCAATGTTGAATAGATCCGCAATTTCTTCTACCCTTACTATGCCCGCGCGTTTGAACGCCGCATCATAGATCACGTCCTCTCCGGTGAGAGAACCTGTATGAGAAGCTGCAGCTTTTGCACTTTCACCGAATTTTCCAGCTTTAACAACGATTATTGGTTTAGTTCTTGCAAAATGTCTCGCTGCACTCATGAATTTTCTTGCATCAGTTATTCCCTCAATGTACATGAGAATGCTACTGGTCTTTGGATCGGTGCCGAAATAATCGATCAAATCTCCAAAATTGACATCGATCATAGATCCTATGGATACAAAGTTGCTAAAGCCGATATCCTCTGTAATAGCCCAATCAAGAATTGCTGCACCGAGCGCCCCACTTTGTGATATAAAGGCTATCTTACCTGGCTTCGGCATTCTAGTTAGGAATGTAGCGTTAAGTCCAATGCTTGTTTGTATTATGCCCAAACAATTTGGTCCAATAATGTTTAGGTGATATTTTCGCTTAATTTCCAGAATCTTATCTTCTAACGCTTTACCTTCATTCCCAATCTCTTTGAACCCAGCAGAGACTATTATGATCCCTTGGATTCCAGCTTTACCACATTGTTCAACTATATCTGGAACAGTCTTTGCTGGTGTTGCTATTATGGCTAGATCAACTATTTCTGGGACTTGATCTACGGTATTGTAAGTTTGTAAACCTAGAACTTCGGTTTTATTGATATTGACCGGAAATGTTCTGCCTTCATACCCTGACTTTGTAAGGTTATTCATTAGAATATATCCAATAGAACCTATCTCGTCACTAGCACCAATTACCGCAATGCTCTTGGGTTTGAAAATTTTATCAAGACTTAACGTGACCAAGTCTAAATCCAGCAAATATCATATCGGTTAACCACATTATATATCCATAACTAGCGTGCGCCAGCCCTCCACAAGAAAGAATTGCTGGCTTCCTCGGATTCTGGAAAGTTATTTTGAATATCTTCACGTCTATTGCGTATTAGCGATTTGCTCAGCTATGCCTACACATTCTTAGTGAAAAGGTTAGGGTGGGGAGAGAATCTCAGTCTTTGCCTCTTCTCTTAACCACTACAACTGCTGATACTGCTATGGCTAGTCCTGCTAGTGCTAGGTAAGGTGCTAGGACCTCAAGCTTACTCACAGGCATGACGACTCCACCAACAGGTCCTGGTGATATTGTCTGGTAGTCAGGCTTAACAGCTCCTAGCATGTCAGGAGTTAGATCATGTTGGTTGGATCCATCAGCATCCATGATCCAGATACTACTGGGGCGCCTCGCGAAGACAATCTTCGTTCCATCAGGAGACCAATTCGGATCTCCATCCACTAGGCCACCTGTTGGAAAAGTCAGCTGCTGCTGGTTTGAACCGTCAGCATTCATCACCCATATTCCAGCACTTCTAACGAAGACGATCTTCGTGCCGTCTGGAGACCAGCACGGCTCGGTCCCACCGTTTGTTGTCAGCTTGCTCAGGACAGATCCGGTGTTGGCATCTGCAACGAAGATATTGACATCAGATTCCCGACTGAATGCAATCTTTCTTCCGTCAGGAGACCAGCTTGGAACTTGAGCATCTTGGATTAGAAGAGCACCGGCGCCTGTAGTATCTGCATCTATAACGTAAATGTCGTTATTTACTCCTGTACGCCTATAATAGGCGATCTTCTTTCCGTCGGGAGACCATGCAGGTTTATAATCGTTTTGGCTGGCACCAGTCGTCGTCACTTGTCTGAGGCCAGTTCCGTCAGCGTTGATAATCCATACGACTCGGCCTTCGGGGCTGATATATGCGGTGAATGCGATCTTGGTACCGTCTGGAGACCAACACAATGATTCCACATTGAAGTCACCATGGGTGATCTGTTGTATGTTGGTTCCATCGTCATTCATCACGAAGATCTGAGAGAAAAAACTCGAAGGATCAGGACCTATGAATGCAACCTTTCCATTTGCTCCTGGATAAGAGCCTTTGGTGGCCACAGCCGGAGCTACTATGCCGAAGCTTGAGCTGAGAAGGACAATAAGTGAGATCAATACGATCGTGAAACAAGGCTTAGACATTGGAATCATCATGAGTGGATGTTTACCAGTAATCATCAGCGTCACGATAGCCTACAACTCTGATGCTGTATATAAATAACATTTGCCATTCATTTCGATACTCAACCTAAACCGGCACGCTTGAGGAGTCCGAATAATAACATGCAGGCAAAACCATTTTTCCAACAGTATATGATTCTCGCATCCAACAAATTCGCTTGCCCAAGCATAACAATATGGTGCGGCCGCCGGGATTTGAACCCGGGTTGTTGACTGACATCAACCTTCAAAGATTATGGAAGGCCAACGTCCTAAACCAGATTATCCTGTGAACTGGGATCTCTCAAACAGACCCAGAAGGCACATCTAGACTACGGCCGCATACCGACTACTCTACCTCAACCAGAGATAAAGAGTTTAAAGAAATGCCTTTCCAAACCCCTATTCTAGGCTACAGATGAAACACATTTCATTATTAAGAATTCACTCCAGAAAAAACACTTCATAAAACGCTTCACTTTCGTATATCTCAAAGACCTTTAATATATGCCGAACGAACAGCTAGAAACAAGAACTCAACATAACATCCAAAAAATCCAAATGACAGGAGAAAAAGCAATGGGAGAAGATAAAGGTCTAAGATTCAGAATCAGACGCGGAGACTATGAAGTCGAACTCGAAGGTGAATACCAATACGTCAAAGAAACCTTCGAAAAACTTCTAGAAGAAATACCAACAACTCCAATCCAACAAACAACAACCCAAGACACCCAACTTACACAATTCCAACAAACAACAAACCCCCCACCCACACTCCAAGGCAAAATCGAATACACCCCAGAAGGCAAACCAAGACTGACCATCCCAGTAGATATGCTCAAAGCTAAAGAAGCCCTGGCCCTAATCCTATACGCAGTTAAACCGACCCCGGTTGAATGCGACGAATTAAGCCACCTACTAAGCTCAAGCTGGAAAACCATGAAACCCGAAGCAGTCAGAGCCCGAGCAAGCGAACTCAGAAGAGAAGGTCGACTCATAGCTGAAAATGGCAAATACTCTCTATCAGGAGCTGGCAACCAGTGGGTTGAAGACGAAATACTAAGAAAATTGCCATGAAATTGCTAATTACATGTATCAGTTGAACGTTACGTATACTTCCAACTTTGTGGCAAATGTTATATACGTTCCAGTGGAAATAGTCAACTAGAACCATTTTGAAGGTCAGGCTCGTACTCCACAGAAGCTACGGCGACATAGAACTAGAAGGCGATAGCTTCGACGAAATCATTGAACGAATAAAGGAATTCCCAGAATGGCTTGAAGTCATCGACACCATGATATCAACGCAATCAAGTGCAGTAGGCGAAAAAGACATTCTCTCAGGGCTAGTCCAAATAACAACCGAAGGCCCAGTATTAACTGTCACTCGAGACAAACTAACAGACCGAGAAGCAGTAGCAACCTTACTCTACGCAATGGAACCCCAAGGACTCAGACCAAAAGAACTCAGCAGACTCCTCAGCCTAAGCGGCTTCCTATCAGTAGGTTTCGCAAGTAGACTAAGCGAACTCAAACGCGAAGGTCTAGCCTACCGTGAAGGTGACACATACAAACTCACAGTCGCCGGCAAACAATGGGTAGAAACTAAAGCAAAATCAATGAAACCCGGAGGCCAACCAACATGAGCGAAGACAAAGACATCGAAGTCTGGATCAAATACAAAGACCTAGAAAAAAAAGTTACAGGTAACAAGGACACGGTAATCCGAGAAGTCATAAGCTTCCTATCAACCAACGTACCCAACCTAGAATTCATCTCAAAACTAACACTAACCATAGACGAAGAACAATTTCTCAACTCATGCTCAAAAATAATGAAACTAACACCAGAAGGAGTCGTAGTAACAGTTCCAACTGAAAACCTAACCGACCGAGAACTAATCCTACTATATCTCACAAGAACACGCTTCGGCTACCTTACAAAAAACCTCGACTCTGACAGAGCAATAATCGGCGAACTAATCAGCCATACCAAAAAAAGTGCAGGAACAGTAGCAGGTAGAACAAGCGAGATGTGCAATGAAGACCTAGTCGAAAGAATAGGTAAAGGCGAATACCGAATAACCACATACGGGCTTGACTTCTTCATAAAAAATGTGCTTCCTAAACTCACATCATAGAGGTAATAAAATGAGTAAAGAATCAAAATTACGAGTCCACATGGAACATGGAGATTTCAAACATACTTTCGAAGGTGAACCTGAAAAAGTTCTAAAAGCAATCAGCCAGTACATCGCACAAATTCTACCAGCATACGAT
>Ga0154710_102_pt4 | contig 10937 bp, 12 predicted proteins | sample Rifle2008BG13ft_FD_105570 | JGI IMG/M metagenome (GOLD analysis project Ga0154710, IMG submission 105570) | Candidatus Bathyarchaeota archaeon RBG_13_38_9
CATAACCACGTGATCACCAAAAACAGTAAGATGTCTATATCCCCCCATAGCTGGTGAGAGCATCCAAATTTGAACTGTTAATTTTTTGTGATTAAAAGCAGTTTATTCCTGTGTTATTGAGGGATAGTATCCTGTTAATCCTTCCAGAATGATGGGTTATGGACAAACTTAGGATTCGCACTTAGATGAGTGTGGATACCGCCCGGTCCACCACAGTCTAGGGCGTATTCGCGCATGTATTCGAGTATGTGTTTCAGTTCTTCGAATTTAGGTCCAGTCGGTCATTGGAGTCTTGCAGCTTGCATTTTACATCTATTTCCTTCGATCGTAAACCAGATTAGCTCATTGCAGTGCGGGCAATTGTTTAGGCCACTTGCCCAAAGGCCTTTCGGGAAATTCCGCATATTTGCGGAATTTGTTTTGCCATCATTCTGTCTTCCTGAGTGACTGGGGAGGTGTGGCTTCTTCTTGATCAGGCCCAACATTAGATAAGCCTGACTCGGTGTTTTGTGCAATAATGCTGGCAGTTGGTCTGTTGGAATCTGACCTATCTTCATGTAGCGCTCGATTGAATCAATAGAGATCTGTGGGTGAAAGCGCCTACAGTGTTCCATCCAATTCCCGTGTCCAAGAAGTTCTTTCTCCCTTTTTAGGACTCTTCCTAAATACCAGATCTCGAAAACAGTCTGACGAGCGTGAAGATCGATAGCGCTATTCAGATAATTCGCAGTCCCTACCAAGCTATCCATGTTAAGAGATCCAAGTTCCCTTTCCAAGTCCGTGGGAGATTTCGCCTGGGCATGGATCTGGTTTTGTTTAGTCAAATCGTTACAACCCTCTTTTAGACACAATCCTATTTAATATGATTATAGTTAAGGATCATATAGGCTTTCCTCATGTGTAAAGTAAGGAAAGTGTAAAGTGAAGAGTGAAAACTGGACATGAAGAAGGTAGGGAATGATCAAAAATATCTGAAGGCAGAATATCAAGTGTTAAGCGGTTTAGCTTCGGCAGACTCAGCCCTGAGCTTCAATGAACTTCAGAAGAAAACTTCCGTATCCACGAGGACACTGGCGAAACACCTCAAGAACTTCGTTCCCAAAGATGTCCAGAAAGAAGGCAAAAAATACCGCATCACGGACGCAGGTAGGCAGCTCGTAGCAAATATCAAACAGGATCTTGAGATCTGGACGAAGAAAGGTAAAAATCGCCAATCCTATGTAGGGACGGTCGAAGTATACTCAATAGGCCCCAAACATTTCAGCAAGGGCACGATGAAAGTTACGTCTCCTAGAAAACTTTTACGCAAAGATCGGGAGAAACTGGACCGAGCTGTCACTTACGCCATCCGAAAGTTTAGTTCAGTTGTTCCTGAGGATTCCACTAATTGGAGGGTTTCCATATATTCGCACATCAGCTCGAAACCATAGTTCAAGAACAATTTCATGAGCCCACTCTAAAATCCAATGTGATCCAACCCCTAATGTCAACAGCATCTACTCGAGTTTAGTTTCCCGAATGTTCTTCACTAGAAAACAAGAAGCGATAGTACTGCGAGAGTGAGGATCCCGGAGAAAGCAGCCCTTCTGAAACTCAGCAGACTCCACCTCTTCCAACTTTCTGTGTCGATTTTACTTCTATTCCAATATTCTGAAACCGATTTCTTCTTCGAAGAGCCAACCAGACTAGTGTGAGCATAACAGGAATCTCGATGAGAGGTCCAACTACTGTGGATACCGCCACCATTGGCATTGAAGCAAAAGCGGTTAATGCTATTGCTATCGCCAGCTCAAAATTTCTTCCTGTACAATGAAATCCCATGGTGCTGGCATCTTCAGAATTGTATCCTAGACGTCTTGTAGTGTAATAGACGAGGTTAAACAGTAGAAAGAAGAATAGAATTACGGGTATCGCCATCTGCCAAATAAGATTGGGATTATCTATTATGACTCCACCTTTTAAAGAAAACATTACGACCATAGTGAAAAGTAGTGCCAGTAACTGCATGGCATTGAAGTATGGAATTAGCCTCTTGTTTAACCATGATTCAGATTTACGTTTTATCACTTCTCTACGCGTTATGACGCCAAATAGTAGTGGTAGACCCAAATAGAGTAGTACGCTTTCACCAATTAGGATTATGTCTATTGCAATGTATGTTCCGACCAAGAGTGCGATATAGAGTGGTGTGGTGATTATTTGTATAATGGAGTTCCAGGCCATAAGTACGATTCCAAGGGGGCCATTTCCTTTGGCAAGGTCAGTCCATACTAAAACCATGGCTATGCAAGGCGCGACTCCAAGCAGGATTAATCCTGTCCATAAATATTTTGCAGTCTCATCCGTTATTAGGCCGAAATAGGGAAGAATCTTTCCAAAAAATATGAATCCTAAAGCGTAAAGTAAGAAGGGATTAACCGCATAGTTAAAGAAGACTATGATTCCTACTTGTTTCTTGCTTTGTAGAGCTTTTTTAAGTTCATCTAATTCTATTTTAGTCATGGCTGGGTAAATCATTAAGAATAGCCCTATCGGAATGCCAATTGCTAAACTTTCGCTAAATTCAGGAAAATACTTACCTAACAAAAGTCCAGAAATAATGCAAAGTATTACCCACAATGCTAGAAGCTTTTCAATCCATCCTAAACCGGTGTCTTTTCCCAAATAACTCACTTTCACTTTAATAGATTCAAGATTGTTTATCTATTAAGTTATATACTTTTCCATGTTTACAAAGTAGGGACTAAGATGAGCAGAGCATTAAGTAAAGCAAGAGTAGAAAGGCTATTAGATTCAGGACTATGTGAATCAAAAAATCCTAACAAACATATAAAAGAATTAGAAACCCTGGTTTCCCAAATCGACGAAGAGAATGTCAAAAGACAATTTTATGCCTTCAAGGCATTAGCTGATACTAATAGAATCAAAATATTACAACTTCTAAAAAACAGATCCATGTGCTCTTGTGAAATCACAATGGCCTTAGATTTAACAGAGCCAAATACCTCCTATCATCTAAACCTTCTGGAGAGAAATAACATAGTTAGAACAGAGAAGAGAGGTAAGTGGATATTCTATGAACTCCAACAATCAACTATTAGGAATATGTGCAAAAAAATTTTATGAAAATACATAAGCTAGATAAAAGAAAAAAATGAAGAGCTGATAACTAGCTCTTATAGATTGACTTCTGCTGTGGGGTACTACATTTCAGACCATGGTTTTACAGGGTACCATAGCTCTCCAGGATTGGCGTCCATGGGCCAAACAACTTCTTTCTGGCCGTTCTGCCATTGTACAACACCCATCTTATGACCTATCTGAAAACCGGTTACAGGATCAATTTTGTATTTACCATAGAATGTTGTCATCTCTATCTCGCCAGCAATCTTCCTTATCGATTCTGAGTTTAGCGGATCATCACTTAGTTCCATAGCCTTCTGAATAACTAATCCTTGTTGATAGCCAGTTGCCACCACGTAGTCAGGGATATCTCCATAATCATTCTGATATAGGTCAATAAATTCGTCATGACTCGGCCCATAATCCTCTTGATATACCATTCCTTTTTCCCATTGAGTGCATGTTATGGATCCTTCAGCATACTTCCCGAGTGTCTCGTAGTAATCTGGATAAACAACACCTGTACCTGCCCAGAGAAGTTTGACATTAAAGTCAAGATCTTTCATGTTCTTTACGGTTATGATAGCGTCATCATATGATCCAGGATTAAGTAATATTGCTGGTTTGGCCGCTTTTGCCCTACTTAATAGTGGTGTAAGGTCTGTTTGTCCCGTATTATATGTATCATAAGAGACTACGTTGAATCCTAATTGCTCAGCATATTCTTTACCATACGTGCCTACAGTAGCTCGGAATGCATCGTCACCATGAATTATTGCAATATTCTTTGCTTCAGGATCTTTTGGAACTACTCTTTCCTTGATCATATCTAGTATTCCCGCCATATAGGATGGTCCATTAGTTATAGTGTGAACGATATATTTCCAGTCTCTATAGTCCTTCGGATTAAAGGAGCTTGTACCATAGACTTCGAACATTCGATATTGCTCAACCATTGGGACCGTCGCCATACCAAGAGGACCCCATGCAGGCCCCAATAACAAGTCTACTTTATCTTCTGTAATCAGTTTCTCATAAAGTCTCGGTACATTTTCAGGTTTAGAATCGTCGCTATAGAGTATTAGTTCAACCTCGTAGGTGTTTCCGTCTCCAGCCTTTATTCCACCAGCTTCATTAACTATTTTGGCCCAGAGCTCGTTTCCATTATATTCAGCTCTACCTACTATAGCCTCTCTTCCAGTTAATGGTTTAGATCCACCGATTTTTACTGTCTTCTTCCCAGTTGTGGGTGTTGAAGTTGGGGTAGTTGTCGGGGTTGTTGTTGGAGTGGGGGTTTGATAGTATTGGGATATTCCATATCCAGCCGCAGCAATCGCACCAATACCGACTGCAGCACCTGCATACTTTAGATATTTACGCCGACTGATTTTATCTTCACTCAATTACAATCACATCTGATTTCTTTCGACTATCTTAGTTGAATATATCTCATTTGGGTAATATTTCTTTATTGCGTAGTTTTGTTACACACATTAGGTACGTTCTCCCGATTGTAAGTTCATTCCGAAAAAATTAATTTCAAATGTCCGAATGGTCTGACACTTTTTAAATCAGCTTCGGTGGCGGTAGGCTATGAAAGAGAGAACTGTACCCAGCAGGAAAAAGGTAACTCCAAATATAGTGCCCTGAATACCTGAAGGAAATCCTTTAAAAAGAACGATAATAGAGCCGCCCACCAGTCCAATTATGGCGCAATGGGTCAAAGAAAACCAGCGCGTTAGTGCGTGATGGATTATCTTGGCAAAGATAAAAACTCCCAGGATGCCCCCTAGAACGATTATTGCAAGGGAAACTAGCAATTTCGTTAACTGCCTCTACCATAACAGTATATTGACCGAACATGAGGAATACGAGGGACCCACTAACACCCGGCACAATCATAGCTCCCCCAGCCACTATGCTAACCAGAAATAGTATCAGGGGAGTGAAATCTTGAACATAGGCCCCCAAGAAAGGCTCAGTAGATCTAAACATCCCAAGAGCAAGGATTAGGATTAGACTAATTCCGATAGTAAATATTTCCTTTACTCTAAGACTCTTGAGCCGCGAGTGAGCCACTATGGAAGGGATGGATCCCAAGATAAGGCCCATGAAAAACAAGAGCAACAACTGTTCATGCTTCATAGGGCCCATTCGATCAATCTTGCAAATAAGACGACTCCGATTACTGCACCTATTCCTAGAGTGATCAAGAATCCAGCATGTTGTCTCCATTTGGATGGAGAACCGATTAATTGGCTAATAGATTCTAATTAGTCGATCATAAAGACCGAGGATTACTGCCATGGTTCCACCTGAGACACCTGGGATCATGTTGGCCACTCCAATGAGAGTGCCTTTAATCAGGGTCACAGGGATGTTTTTCATGCAGAATTCTTTTGTGGAACTCTTTAAAAAAATGATTCATAAACAAATAGTGAAACTGTGCAAACAGTTTCTAATAGATTGCTCATACAGGTGGTTTTACAAGTTTTTCGTAATCTATCTAAAATACAATTCTGTTTCTCTAGTATGTAAAATCGATTTCAGATCCACACTAGACTTTTCTCGCAACCTCAACTTCGTCAACGCTGTGTATTGTAGCTCCCATCTCTTCTATACAAGTTTTAATGGTTTCTAGATTTATATTGCTCCCTTCTACCTGTACTTTTATGCTTTCAGTATTTTGATCAATCTCTGCCAAAGAAATTTTTACACGATTCGCACCGTTACAGCTTACAATACGTGAAGCCAATTCCGGTATTGTAGGTTGATGTGGTTTTAACACATCTAAGACGACTCTCTTTATCGTCGGCGATTTAACCAAGCTATCATCCATTTTCTTAAAATTTCTCCAGTCTTAATCTGCTGAGATACTCGTATTTTAAGTATAGGTTAACGTGAGCTGTCAAATCATATATTGCCTAATAGTATTATGATTGCAGCCGTAATTATCCCTATGATCATTATACGAATACCTGAGATTATTACCCTCTCTCTCGATATTTTCCCTAAATATACCCCAATCATGAATAGAACCAATAAAATAAGTATTAACGAAATTATAACCGCTTCATTTATCGATATCAAACCATAATGTGCAAAAACGAAGGGTACTATAGCGGTTACAGCTGCTATAGAAGGAGATAGAGCATCAACTAGCGCAGCCCAAATCATAGCTGTTTTTTGTGCTTTCACATGAACTGAATTGTCCAAGTCTAGGAGGAGAGATTTTTCTAATTCTTCTAATTTTCTAAGCCGCTCCGCCCTCTCTACAAAATAGGTTCCTGAAAATCCCGAAATACCCATAGCCAGACTTACTCCCAATCCCGCTCCAATAATTATCCTAGGTTGAACCGGACCCGAAGTCCAAGCTCCTACGATGACTCCTAAAGCAGTTAATGCGCCATCAAAAGCGTTCATTACAAAATATCTTCGAGATATCGCTGAAACGCCAGTTAATCTGAGGTGAAATCTAAATTTCTTTAGATAATTTTCCAATTTTTTATCTTGCTTCCAACTATTCCTAAAAAGTTTGAATACATTAATTATTCGTTTTATGTGCTTTCAGATATGTATGCAATCCATTCATTGACATTATTTATCCTATATTTATTCGATTGCATTAAAATATGATACTAGAATGCATCATAAATAAGCTCATCAACCATTTTGTTATTGTGATTACCAAAAAATATTAGAATACATCATTAGAGTATCTTCGCAATAGTAGGTTGAATAATATGGATTGGAAAATTCACGTATTGTATGTAGGAGACATAATATGTCCCAAAGGAGTTTCGACATTTGGTCTTGATACAGACTTACAAATAAATGGTCCTTATCTCGCATTCCTTCTTGTTTCCAAATCTAAGAAGATACTCGTAGATACTGGAATGAATTCTCGATTCATAATTGATGGAAAGGCTTGGGCGGGACTGCCAGCAAAGGGTGGAGAGAAATTTCTTCTTGAATCACTTAAGAAAAACGATACTCAGCCAGAGGAAATTGAAACAGTGATATACACGCATCTGCATAATGATCATGCGGGTAATTGCCACTTATTCCCAAATGCTTTACATGTTTTTCATTATGATGAATGGACGGAGTTACAGAATCCCCTTCCTTCAATGCGGATTAGAAAGGATTTTGATCCTGATGTTATTCCATATCTCAAGAAATTCCGTTGTCTGAGGGTTACTGGAGATACCGAATTCACAGAGGGTATTCATCTTTATCATACGCCAGGGCATACGATAGGCGGATTAACCGTTGGAGTAAATACTTCCGATGGCGTATATGTCATTCCTGGCGATATCATCAACATATATCAAAACCTATTCCCCAAGATGTCTTCAATGGTTGATATAACTGGAAAACGTCACAAAATAACTCCAGCTCCAGAAGAATATGGACCATTAGGAGTACCCTCTGCAATTCTATATGACCATTATGCTTGGTATCGGAGCATCTGGAAGATCCGTGGACTCCTTAAGAGTCCCAAACACTTACTCCCCTGTCATGAATCTGCCATATGCGGAAAGACATTTCCTGGAGATTCAATAGATCTAGATATCCCTGAATAATCATCAGAATATTCGGATTAAGAATTTCTCCCCTTTCTTTTTATCAATCAATTCAATCTCGGAAAAAACATCGGCACTTTCTTAGAATAATTTTCATATTCTATTCCAAGTTTTGATTTGAGACGTTTTTCTTCGTCTTTAGCTAATTTGTAATATGATAAAGTCATTATTGGCCACAATATGGCGGTGAAAATTGTCGGCCAATGAATCAGCCATCCTAAAGTAAAAAGAATGAATCCAAGATATTGCGGGTGCCTTACACGGCCATATATACCATAATCAACGAACTCACCTTTTGCGGCATATACTTTTCTCCAACCAATAATAATTAGATAGACTCCAATGCCAGAAATGATTGAGCCAATTACGAATCCGGGTAAGCCTAACAAATGCCCTTTCCAATAGGTATCCGGCATTCCACCCAAGTAAGTTGAGAACAAGTAGATGGTTAAAGGAATACCATACATCTCAGCGAATAATGAAACTATAAAACTAAAATATAGACCACCTGACCTTTTTTCATATTTAGTTCTGAACGATAAAGAAACTAAGAAAATTGAAAAAACAAGAATTCCTGCGATAACTAGATCCCAACGATAAAAGTATTCAAATTCAAACATTTTTGCCACTTTGAACTGATATGCTCTTATTCAACGATTTAGCCTCTCAATAAACATGCTACAAACTAAGTCAAAAAAGATCTATTGTTTCTATTTATAGAGATTCTTCATTTTCGTAAATTCAATTAGAGATCAGATATATTTATAACAACGTTATATTTAAAGTCATTAAAGATAATTTTCAATTAAATCTTGAACCTTTGAAAAAGGTGTTTCAGATATGGCAAAAGACCCTATTTGTGGAATGTATGTTGATGAGAAGAATCCTCCTTTTGAAACAAAAATTCATGATGAAACATACTACTTCTGCAGTGAAACATGTCTTCGCACGTTTGAGGCCCCAGAAGTAGAGCTTCGAAAACTGAAGCGCCTAATAGCCTTCAGCTTAGCACTTAGCATACCAACAATGGTATTATCGTTCTTTCCAATTCTCCCAACTATTTCAAATAATGTATTATTATTTCTTCTTGCCACACCTGTACAATTCATAGTAGGATGGAGATTCTACAAAGGAGCAATAGACGCACTAAAAAAATTCACTGCTAATATGGACACTCTTATAGCGGTTGGAACTTCTGCAGCTTGGATATACAGCACCATAGTTACCTTTATGCCAAGTATTTTCCCAGAAGAAATGGTCTACTTCGATACAGCTCCCCTAATAATTTCTCTGATCTTAGTTGGAAAACTCCTCGAAGACATTGCTAAAGGAAAAGCATCTGAAGCCGTCAGAAAACTTATGGACATTCAGCCAACGATGGCACGAGTGATACGAGAAAACAAGGAATTAGAGGTTCCTGTGGAGAGAGTAAAGAAAAACGATATTGTGATAGTTCGTTCTGGAGAAAAAATACCTGTAGATGGAGTCATCATTGAAGGCCATGCATCAATTGATGAAAAAATGGTTACTGGCGAAAGCATGCCATCAGAGAAGGATGTCGGTAATGAGGTCATTGGCGCTACTATAAATAAAGAGGGTTTGATCAAAGTCAAAGCTACCAAGCTTGGTCAAGACAGTGCACTTTCTAACATAATTAGATTAGTCGAAGAAGCTCAACAGACTTCTGCTCCCAGTCAAAGATTTGCAGATCAAGTATCTGCATATTTTGTACCTGCGGCTATTCTCATAGCAATATTTGCATCTACATCTTGGTATTTCTTAGGATCGAAATCCTTCACATTTGCATTAACAATTTTCATAGCAGTTCTAATAGTTGCATGTCCATGCGCTCTCGGAATAGCAACTCCTACGGCGATAATGGTTGGAACAGGTAAAGGCGCTGAGAATGGTCTACTAATTAAAGGTGGAGATAATCTTGAGAAGATACGAAAACTGACCACAATCGTGTTTGACAAGACAGGTACCCTAACCAAGGGCGAGCCATCAGTAACTGATGTAATTACAATAGAAGAATTTGATAAAAACAAACTCCTAACACTTGCAGCAGCTGCTGAAAAGGGATCCGAACATCCTCTGGGCCAAGCAATTATCAAAGGCGCCGAAGAGAGAGGATTTACAATTCCAAAATTGGAGAAATTTAACGTAATACCAGGACATGGAGTCAAAGCAAATGTCGATGATAAAGAGATTCTTGTTGGAAATCGCAAACTGATGATTGATAATACAATATCTATTGACTTCTTAGAGAACCAAGTCAGTCAACTAGAACATGAAGGAAAAACTGCAATGATCACAGCAATAAACAGCAAGGCATTGGGAATAATAGCCGTAGCAGATACTTTGAAAGACCACTCAGTTGACACGATCAAACAATTGCAGAATATGGGATTGGAGGTTGTCATGCTTACAGGAGATAACAAGAGAACAGCGGATACAATAGCTAAGAAAATCGGTGTTAGCAGGATTCTGGCTGAAGTGCTACCAGGCGATAAAGCAAATGAGATAAAAAAACTTCAAGAAGAAGGAAAGTTCGTTGGGATGGTCGGCGATGGAATCAATGATGCCCCAGCTTTAGCTCAGGCAGACGTCGGCATCGCCATTGGTAGCGGCAGCGATATAGCCATGGAAACTGGAGGCATAGTACTGATAAAGGATGACCTCCGAGATGTTGTTGCCTCTATTCAATTGAGCCAAAAGACAGTAAGCAAAATAAAACAGAATCTATTCTGGGCATTCTTCTATAATTCAGCACTAATACCTGTAGGCGCAGGCGCTCTTTACCCATTTTTTGGTATTTTGTTAAATCCAATATTTGCTGCTGCGGCAATGGCATTTAGCTCAGTTTCGGTAGTCACTAACTCTCTACTCTTGAGAAGATTCAAGCCAAAACTGTAAAGAAAAACTGAATCTGTTTAATATGCGCTTTAAAGCATGTTTTGATAATCAACATTGCTTGATTTGAGAGATTAAGAGGATCATTAATCAATCCCTAAGAAAGAAAGTTTGGCAGTTAACACAATTTATAGAGCGTGAACAAGCATGAGCTGGAGATTACTTGATCTAGGACCCGTTGATGGATTTACGATGACGAGTTTATATGAGGCAGTAGCAAAGGCTCAAGAAAAACATAACTCTAAAAACACCTTAATTCTCAATCATCCAACTGAACCCTTCGTAAATGTAGGATTTCACCAAATTGTAGAGAAA
>Ga0154710_101_pt4 | contig 10929 bp, 10 predicted proteins | sample Rifle2008BG13ft_FD_105570 | JGI IMG/M metagenome (GOLD analysis project Ga0154710, IMG submission 105570) | Candidatus Bathyarchaeota archaeon RBG_13_38_9
GAAAATAACATCACTAAATAGTTTTCGAACGCACCGGCTCGTTCTATAAATTCCTGAAAGAAGTTATTATAGAAGAGAAAAACCAATATTCTATCTATGGATCATAGGTGAACTCTTCACTGGCAGTTAACCTAGAGGTTGTGCAGAATCTAACCATGAAAGACCGAAAAAGCCCCATCCAACAAGATGAAGGATGACACTTGAAAGTCTGGCTATTCCTTTTGATATTATCAATAACCTTCACAATTCCATTTAACACAGCATTAGCTGAACCTGATGAACATTGGGCAATATTGATAGGAATATCAGATTATGCACCTGCTGGATCAGGCGGCCCAGACCTACAATATGCAGATGATGATGCAAATGACATGTATCAAGTCCTAACTAATGAACACGGATGGAAAAAAGAGAACATAATAAAACTAGTCGACTCAGCAGCAACAAAAACTGGGATACAGAATGCAGTAGATAACCTCTCGAACAGGGTAAATCCAAATGATCTATTTCTTCTATTCTATGCTGGACACGGAAGCTACACAACAGATCAACCTCCAATAGATGAAGCGGATGGATTTGATGAATACATACTCACCCACGATCAAGAACAAATCTTAGACGATGAACTAGCAATCATGCTGGAAAAAATTAACGCCAATAAAATAGTCGTAATCATGGATTCTTGCTTCAGTGGAGGCTTCTTCAAACTTGCAGATATTGAGACAAGAACTGTTCCTGGCCCACCACCCGAGAGCCTTTCTGATACAATAAATGGTGATTTGGCTAAACAAGGCTACATAGTCCTCTCGGCAAGTGATGAGGACGAGACATGTGCAGAGTCTTCAATACTACAGAATGGGATATTCACTTTCTATTTGATAGAGGGAATGTTCATGAAACCTTTCCCAGCAGACTTTAATAATAACCGAAAAGTCTCCGCTGAAGAAGCATATACATATGCAGCTCCTAGAGCAACAAACTTCAACCCTAACCAACATGCACAAATCTGGGATGCCATTCCAAGTGAGGCGAATCTGACGATCATAAACCAAATAATAGGCGGCACTTTAACGCCTTCAAACAAATTAAGAATAGCAATATTTTACTTGGGATTGCCAGCTTTACTGGGAATTTTTAGTATGGCTGCATATAAATATCGAAAAGTCTTAAAATCACAATTCTCTAGATTTTGATGTAAAAGTTATTTTAGGCAATCTGTAGTATGCGTCTGAGTTTTCTTATTTATTCTCATATCTTTGATAATATCCATATTGTGTTAACAGATTTCTCACTGCTGCTGTAATCAAATCTGTTTTACAATTAAATCCCATTTTTGCTGCTTGTTCTGTTTTTAGAAAATCCTCTATTGCTTCAGTGATACCTCTTGGGATCTGCACAGTCATATGACGTCTCAGACTAATCTCTCTGCATATTTCCGTTGAGAATTCCATGGCTATATCCTGCTTTATAGAGGATTACACGAAGTGTTGAGAATAAATCGACGTTTATCAGACTTAAAAAAAATGTAACATCAAACAAATTATTCTAGTAACAATAGAATAACGGAAAAAATAAATTTCTCCCTAATTGTTGACGTTATTTCATTTATATTGTAACTATGAATTTCCTATGGCGCACCTATGTCGTAGAATTGATCTATGAAAAATCACATTATTTCGTTATTCCTTAATCACACTATTACAGTAATATTCATCTGATTCTGGTTACCACGATATTGAGCATTTTGTTACAATTTTTTTAAATGAACTGAGAACCCCCAGATAATCAATACATGAGGAATGTGGTACTCCAACTTTGGCGAGGGGAGAGTATCCAGTTCTCAACAAATTTCCCCGGGTGGAATAATTGAATAAATGGATCCAATGGTTCAACCATAAGAAGATATCAACCATATTGACCGCACTAGCGCTAATGCTGATCCTTTGTCTTCCTCTTGTTTTCACTCAGGCTTCATCGGAAAATTCCAAAATGAAAGAAAGAGAAAAACTTCTAAACCGCGAAATAGTTGGAGAATATATTGTTAAACTCAAGGATTGGGGAGACAACAATTCTCGAAGTTTAATGTTTGACGCTGAAACTAAGATTCATGCTAAAAACGAAAAAATCAAATCATTAAAAGTTTCAGTCTCAGAAAGAAGCAGAGGCAACTTTCTGCAGAAGATACGTACACAAAAAAATGTCCTATGGGCCGAACCAAACTATATTGTAGAAGCTCAACTTACCCCCAACGATCCCTCTTGGAATCAACAATGGGGTCCAAATAAAATCTCATCCACTACTGCGTGGGATCTTGAAATAGGAAGTCAAGAAGTCCTTGTTGTAGTCATAGATACTGGAGTCTACTATACGCATCCAGACCTTACTGCTAATTATGTTTCTGGAGGATACGATTGGGTAAACGATGATGATGATCCAATGGATGATCATGGACATGGCACACATTGCGCTGGAATAATAGCAGCCACAATAAACAATGCACAGGGCATAGCTGGATTAGCACAAGTTAAAATAATGGCTGAAAAATTTCTGGACTCTGGCGGTTCAGGAACATCTTGGGATGCAGCCCAAGCAATTACACACGCTATTGATTTTGGGGCTACGATAAGCGATCGAATAATATTAAGCAATAGTTGGGGTTCATCAGGCAGTTCAAATACCGTAAGAGAAGCAATGGAATACGCCTATCAAAACGGAGCTCTAATAGTTGCAGCAGCCGGCAATGATGCGTCCAGCGCTCCTTTCTATCCCGCTGCATATCCTGAAGTGATATCTGTATCAGCAACAGACTCTAATGATAACTTAGCTAGTTTTAGCAATTATGGAAGTACTGTAGAACTATCGGCTCCAGGTGTATCCATCTATTCTACGTATTTGAATAATGGGTATAAATCATTAAGTGGCACTTCGATGGCCACCCCACATGCCTCAGGAGTTGCAGCCTTAACATGGAGCCATAATCCAAATTACAACAGAGATCTATTACGAATTCTCCTTCAAATTAAAGCAGATGACCTTGGAGCAGTTGGATGGGACAAGTACTATGGCTATGGAAGAATAAACGCATACAGAACAGTACAAGGAAGTGATGACCACGATATACGAGTCGCCAAAATAGTTATTCCACCACTAACATTTCCTAATAATCCAACACAAATACAAACAATAATCCAAAACGTGGGGATAAATCCTGAATTTAATTTAGAAGTTCAACTGCTAATTGATGGCATTATTACTGCAACACACAATATATCCGAAATCAAGGTCGGAGAGAGTATCGAAATAGAATTTGAATGGGGTTCCACAAGTATTGGTACATATAACATATCTGTATATACTCTCCCTGTTTCGGAAGAAACTTTAACTGTAAATAACATGATTCAAGAATCCGTATCAGTTCAAGAATCACGAAATATTCTATTAGTATCAGACGATGATGCAGATTACTACAGCAGCATGGGCACCAGTATAAATGCAATCAAATCTGTATTAATAAAATATGGATATACATTCAGTCTTTGGAGTGAGTCAGAATTTGGAAGACCAACTCTAAACACCCTCAAGAACTTCCGCATTGTAATCTGGACTTGTGGAGATTATTGGCATTGGGCCGTAGATCCAATAGATGCTGAAAATCTAATTCAATATGTTAACAGTGGTGGAACAATAATTCTCGAAGGTGGAGATATCGGTTTCGATCACGCAAATGATGCATTTATGACAGATGTCGCTCATGCGATCCAGAGGTTTGATAGTGTAGGCTCAACCAGTTTGGCTTTAATTGCGCCCAATCATCCAGTATGTGCAGATCTTCCATCTTCGTTTGGATGGAAGACCCAACCAGGGTGGGCTGATGGTGTAGATCAAATCAACGGTGGACAAGCGATAATCGAGTATTCAGGTATGCCATACAAGGCTGTTATCGCTTATGGGAATGGTGGTTCCAAATCTACTGTTTACATAACTTTCCCAATTGCTTGCCTTCAAGATAATATTCGTGAAAAGCTGATAGTAAACTCATTAACATGGCTCCAACAAGATACTCACTATGTCAGTGTAGAGTGTAAAGACCTCAGCCTTTCAGCTGCTAAATTCTACATCAATAAAATCGCATATCAGCTTCCAGCCAATTTGATATTACCAGAAGGAACATGTAATTTCGCCATATATCCCTCCTGGTCAAACGAAAGTTCTGCATACACATTTGATCACTGGGAGGATGAAAATGGTCAAGTCATTTCAGATTCAATCTTCTTCACAACAACTATTCAAAATAACAGAACTTTCTACGCTTGCTATAAAGAATTACAATCTCCATGTATCAATGTCACTGTCTCTGACATTGGAAACTTTTCGCTTGGGCAAGAAATTGAAATTAATGTTACAGTAGTCAATAATGGAACATGTTCGATTAATGATGTGCTAATCAAACTAATTCCTAATTCCAACATGACCATCAGAAATGACGAATCTGTACAGTCAAGTGTAACATCAATTTCACCTGGAGAATCATCTACTTCTACCTGGCATATTACTCCAAATGAATTAGGAATTATGAGATTAATTGTTACAGTTAATGGGAGAGATGTAAGTGAATGTCCCCTGACAAGTTTTGTGAGAGTGAACAAAGATGTTGTACAATGAATTTAACCAAACAAGATTTGACCGGAGGTGTTGATTTTTGATTTACAAAAAATACGCATATCTACTCATAATCGCTCTGATTCCATTATTATTTAACGTCCCAACAGGTTCAGCACTTACAATCGACGATAGCGAAGTATTCATTATCGAAGCTCCAGAAAATACAGTCTACTTCATTTACTCTGATATAGTGAAGGATTCCAAACCATTGGGTGTCCATAAAGCTTCTCCAATTGATTGGACCGCCACAGGCTATTTGAAAGGAATCACTCGGTTCACACAGATGGAAGGATTAGACACAGATGGTACTTTGGTAGATCAATCAAATGGAGCCCCCCAATTCAATGACAAAGCAGTTACTATAAGTGGTGGACCAGCAGTCCAAGTGTTAGTCAAATACTACGAACAGAACAGAATAGCTCCAGTTTACCATAAAGTAGATAGTGGCACATCTTATTGGTATTGTCGTAATGGTACAAGAATAGATGAAACTGGCTTTACACCAACATCACAAAAGGACATTTTCGTAATTGAACATTTCCTAGACCCACAAGGGAACGCCGTCCTCATAATCTATGGATTTGAAGGTCTAGGAACATTCGCAGGAGCAAGATTCTTCAATACTGTAATCCATCCTAACATAAGAGATTACACAAACTCATTCTACATATACCAATGGCAGGATGCAAATAACGATCATTTCCCTGACATAAACGAAATAGATCCAAACCCTATAGCTCAAGGAAATTAACGCGCTGGCCTAGCATATAGGAAAATAACTAGGCCTATCTTCCAGCGCACGCCACTGAAGACATTGATCCACAAATATTTTCTAACACTAATTGTCTTCAGATTCTTTATATCAATAAATGTCAACCATATTCAAGAGAATTGGTAATATTTTCTGAAGGCGACTTGAGTGAAAATATTAGTGACAGGTGCCAGTGGACTCTTAGGTTCAAAAATCGTAAGACTAGCCACAAAAAAAGATCATGAAATTTTTTCAGGATACTTCAATAATATCCCTGATCATGGTCAGCCAATAAAGTTTGACTTACAAGATAAAGAAACCATTTATCACGCTATTACAAAGATTAAACCAAACGTAGTTATTCACTGTGCAGCCCTTACCGACGTTGACACTTGTGAAACAAATAAAACCCTTACAAAAAAGATCAATATTGATGGAGTAAAAACAATTGCTGAGATCACTAGCAAACTAAATTCATTTTTAGTTTTCATCTCCACTGACTACGTTTTCGATGGAAAACAAGGTAATTATCGAGAACTCGATAAAACGAATCCAATAAACTATTATGGATATTCAAAACTTCTTGGAGAGAGAATAATAGCAGAGACCAATACAGACTACTTGATTTCCAGGGTAAGTGTAATTTATGGAAATAAACCAGCGAGCGGAAAGATCAACTTCGCTCTATGGCTCATCAATAATCTAAAAAATAACAGAGATGTAAAAATTCTAACAGACCAATTTATTTCTCCAACATTCAATACAAATTTAGCAGAAATGCTTCTCGAAGCTAGTGAAAAAAGGCTTAAGGGCATTTACCATATGGCAGGTGCATCGAAAGTCTCCAGATATGAGTTTGCAGAGAAACTTGCAGATACATTCAATCTAAATAAAACACTAATCAAAAAGGTGAAATTAGATGACATGAATTGGAAGGCTAGAAGACCTAAAGACACTTCATTAGACATCTCTAAAGCCCAAAAAGACCTAAAAATGAAACCTATCAAATTAGATGATGCATTAGAAAGTTTAAAGGAAGAAATTGATATTGCTCAAAGGAATTTCGATTAAACCATTAAAAACTTTTGAAGATGAAAGAGGGTTTTTTACTGAAATATTTAGAAGAGATTGGAAAGAAATTTTTACTGACGATATTATTCAAACAAACATGTCTGTAACATATCCAGGAACCGTAAGAGCCTGGCATAAACATGAGAGAGGACAAGTCGATTATTTTGTAATAACCAGAGGAGCCGCAAAGATATGTGTATATGACGAGATAAACAGAGAACTCAACGAGATCATATCAACAGATAAAACGGTTCAAGTGGTGAGAGTTCCAGGAAATTACTGGCATGGATTCAAGGCAATAGGTAATGAACCGACAATCGTAACGTATTTTGTAAACAAACTATATGATCCAAAAAAACCTGATGAACTCAGAAGACCCTGGAATGATCAGAATGTCACTCCCAGAAAGATAAATGATAGAATAGATGATCCAAGATGCAATAAACCTTGGGATTGGCTTGCTCCCCCATATAAGTGATAAACATGCACTATCTAATCACTGGTGGACTAGGTTTCATAGGAAGCAACTTCATCAGACATTTACTGACCAATGATAAAGACACACAGATAACAAATATCGATATTATATCTCACGGAGCAAATCCTGCCAATCTAAAAGACATTGATAAACAAAAAAATTACAAATTTTTAAAAGGGGATATACGTAGCAAAGAGACTTTAAAAAAACATCTAGAATACACTGATGTAATCGTGAATTTTGCGGCAGAATCTCATGTTGATAGAAGCATCTCAGACCCTTGGCCATTCTTCAAAAGCAATACTGAAGGTGTTCTAAATATTCTTGAGCTAATTAGACAGACAAATAAAAACATAAAATTCCTTCAAATAGGAACAGATGAAAGTTATGGCGACATTACAGAGGGAACTTTCGAAGAAGAGGATAAACTGAAACCCTCTTCACCGTACGCTGCCTCGAAAGCCTCAGCAGACTTGTTCTGTCTTGCTTATCATAGAACCTATGGTCTAGATATGATCTTAACAAGATGCACAAATAATTTCGGCCCGTTTCAATTTCCAGAAAAACTTATTCCAAAAACAATCATAAGAGCTCATCATGATCTAAAGATACCAATATACGGTTCAGGAAAAAATGTCAGAGATTGGATCTACGTAATCGACCATTGCGAAGCAGTGAAGACTGTAATAGAGAAAGGAAAATCAGGCGAGATTTACAACATTTCAAGCGGAAACGAATTAGAAAACATAAAAGTTGTAGAGACAATATTGAATTTTATGGATAAACCATCAGATCTAATGGAATTTGTTGAAGATAGACCTGGACACGACATTCGGTATAGCTTGGATTCATCAAAAATAAAGGAAAAACTTGGCTGGGCTCCCAAACATCTATTTATTGAAGCGATAAAAGAGACAGTTAACTGGTACAATAATAACAAGCAATGGTGGAGTTCTTTGGTGAACCCACAGGTAATTCATCCTACACCATGGAAACTAAAGTGGTAGTGGAAAAAGATGAAAGGTCTTCTACTAGCGGGCGGACATGGAACAAGACTTAGGCCATTAACCTTTACAGGAAATAAACACATGCTTCCTATAGCCAATAAGCCGATGATTTTGTACGGTCTTGAGCATCTTGTCAAAGCAGGCATAAACGAGATAGGAGTAATATTAGGTCCAATAAAGGAAGATGTTAAGAAACTACTCGGAGACGGTTCTAAATTTGGGGCATCTGTCACTTACATAGATCAACCAGAACCTAAAGGATTAGCCCACACAATTATGATATCGAAAGATTTCCTTGGCGACGAATCCTTTGCGATGTATCTTGGAGACAATATGCTAAAACAAGGAGCCAAACCACTAGTCGAGGTATTTAAAAAGAGTGCGAAAGACTGTGTTGTCGCAGTTGCCAAAGTAAAGGATCCGAGCAGTTACGGCATTGCAGTTTTCGATGAAGATGGCAAAATTAAAAGACTTGTAGAAAAGCCAAAAGAACCAATAAGTGACTGGGCACTGGTGGGCGTTTACATTTTCAATAATAAGATCCATGAGGTTGTTAGAAAAATCAAACCATCTTGGAGAGGAGAACTAGAAATAACCGATGCAATACAACATCTAATTGACAGCGGTGCCAATGTAGAATTTCAATTTGTACAGGGATGGTGGAAAGATACCGGTAAACCTGAAGATCTATTAGAAGCTAATCAATTGGTACTCCAAGAACTTCAGTCTTCAAATAAAGGTAAAGTTGAAGAAGGCGCAATAGTTTCTGGAATCGTAAATTTTGGAAAGGATACGATAATCCATAGACGTTCAACAATAAGGGGACCTGTAATTCTAGGAGAAAACTGCGAGATAGGCCCAGACACATATATTGGACCATATACCTCAATCGGCAATGGCGTGACAATTAAAAATAGTGAGATCGAGAACTCAATTGTAATGGATAACGCTCACATAGCTTGTGGTAAGAGGATTATCGATAGTCTGATCGGGATGAAAGCTAATGTCGTATGTTCCAAAGACAATATACCTAGTGGTGTGAAACTAATTTTGGGAGACATGACCTACGTGGGAATATAGAAAGGTATTTTCTTTTTTGTGAGCTTTAAAACAATTTCAAATAATATTTATTCAAGTTTATTGAAGAATGGTGAAATACTTCTGGAGAAAATAGCACCAAAAGTCTCTATTATGATTATGAACTATAATGGAAAAAAGTGGCTTTCCCAATGTTTAGAAAGTATTGCTAAAATATCGTATCCAAACTTCGACACATACTTGATCGATAATGCCAGCACAGATGGATCCACTAGTTATGTTAAAGAGAACTTCCCATGGGTAAAAATAATCAAGTACGATAAAAATTTTGGATTTGCAGAAGGCTACAACCGTGCCATCAAACAAATCAAAGCAGACTATATTGTCCTACTAAATAATGATACAGAGATACTCGAATCCGACTGGCTTGACTCCATGATAAGTCTAACTCAAAAAGACAAAGATATAGCGGCAATAGCCTTCAAGATGGTCTTCATGTCAAATCCATCAATAATTAATTCAGTCGGAGGCATAGGCATACCATATTGGAGAGGTTTCGAAGATATTGGGTTTGGAGAGCATGATATTGGCCAATATGACACTCCACCTATAGAACCGTTCTCCTTTTGCGGTGGCGCCGCTCTAATACGATCAAAGGCGTTCATAGAGTTAGGAGGATTTGATGAACCGCTTTTCGCATTCTTCGAAGATACGGATCTCTCATGGAGATTTAGACTAAAAAATTATAAAATTAAGTATTTGCCTAACGCTAAGATCGCTCATCATTACTCTGGCACATATTCTGAGGGGCCTGAAAAAACGTATCTTTGTAAGAGGAACTTATTCCGGTCAATTCTTAAAAATTGTGGGAGTACAAGTCTGCATTGGGCTGTTCGTAACTATTTACTTTTTACAATTCTTGCTTCATTATCTTATCTTCGAGTTGAACGTGCACCACTTATGGCATGGGCACTTATCAAGAGCGTATTATGGAACATCTGGCATCTCCACGGAACCTACAGTAAACGTAGACTTATCCAAAGAGACAGAAAGATCAGTGATAAAGAAATCTTACCAAAAATGTACTACTCTAGACTATTTAAGAAACGCATAACGGACTCTTTTGGTGATCGAGTAGGAGAAACTATCTTCGGTTCATGGCCAGAAAAATTATTTTCCTAGATTATCCGCTGCCTAAAGGACTTGTTGATATCTCGTCTAAATCGACGAAGTCGTCTCCATTATTATCGGTCCATCTGAATATGTAATAAGAGCCAGTGTAATTGATCTTTTCTGGATCTATTATGAATTTGAAGAATTTTCCGCCAGCAAAGGTTCCCTTCCATTCATAACCATAGATAATTAAAATTTTGTTTCCATTATCATCTGTGAACGCTTCTACTACAAACATGTCATTACCACTATAAAGTTCTGAAATAGGCATAGCAGTCTCATCAAGTCGTGATCCGTCAACCGTAAACCAGTAAAGTACTCCGTTAATGTTGCCGATATATAATGGAGCAATCCTGTTCTTCTCATAGTAGCTGACAGGTGCATTCACCACAGGACCACCAAAAAGGACAACAATCTTATCGTGTAAGGTTACTGCTCCATTATTATGATCAATAACTATCTGGTTGGTGTCAGTTGTTTCGTTTTGACGGTTTGTGCACATGCCAGCGATATATCCTGCAGCTGTCCAATCAGTAGCCTTAGCATATTTTATTCCAGGAGGTTTAGAACCTTGATAGTCTGGATAGATGAAATTCACCATGCTTTCAGCAGAATTTACTATGTTGGTGTCTATATCGAATATTGAAACTCTAAGTTTGTATGTTGCGGTCAGAGTTCCTGCTCCGGAAACACTTACAATTGTTGATTGAGCCCTAGTATTAGATACTGATATGGCGCCTGCTGTCTGC
>Ga0154710_139_pt25 | contig 10155 bp, 10 predicted proteins | sample Rifle2008BG13ft_FD_105570 | JGI IMG/M metagenome (GOLD analysis project Ga0154710, IMG submission 105570) | Candidatus Bathyarchaeota archaeon RBG_13_38_9
TCATGCAAAATTACCCATAGCTAATAAACGGTTTTATTGTAAGGTCTATTCGACATGAATTTGGGAAAAAGGAGAATATAGCTAACTCTTGCGTGTTAGCTTATAGAATGCGCCTATTACAACCATTAGGCCAAATATTACTATTATCGTTGGCCACCATTCTATTTTTACGCCGTAGATCTGACTAATGCCCCAAAGGATTATCACAACACCAATGAGTAACCAAAATATGGATGTGCCACGTGGGATGCCGAAACATTCGTCTTCTATTCGTTTATGATGAGTGCTTTTTCCGATGGTTGTTAATTGTACTCCACATTTGTTGCAGTATTCAGAATCATTCGGATTCTCTTTACCACATTTTATGCAATGAACCATTTTCTACACTTATCTAAAGTTAATCATTAAATCAGTTCTTAACATTTTAGATAATTCAGTTATGTTAGCGAACACTAGCGCGCGTTAGTTATAGCGAGTGCCTGTTCAAATAATGTATCTTTGTTCAGCCATAAGTCAGAATCAAATCTGCTAGCAGTAATTCTTAACGTTCAGGTTCCAACTTCTTGTCATGGTAACATTCGAAACCGATCCAACCATGACCGCACTATATAACCGCAGAAAAAACCTGGCTTATCTACATTTAATACTTAAGATGGGATTTAGAATGACTGAAAACCGAAGCGGATCCATCAATGAAGGATGAAAAGGATCAAAAGGCAGTCTGCAAAGAAGTATTAAGTCAATTGACAGAAGGTTCAGATAAGAAACTAGATATCAATAAATTGAAACTTGAATCGAGTAAGCGATATAAGCTTGAAGTCTTACCCAAAAATTCTGAGATATTATCGTTAGCTTCATCTGCAGATTTTCAAAAACTCTTACCAACTCTTCAATTAAAGAAAGTCCGAAGCATATCCGGCGTTAACATCATCTCAGTGATGAGTCATCCAAGAGAATGTCCCCACGGAAGATGTGCATATTGTCCTCTTGTTGAAGGAGTTCCATCCAGCTATACTGGAAAAGAACCGGCGGCAATGAGGGGGATCCAAAATGAATTTGATCCATACAACCAAGTAAAGAGTAGACTCGATCAGCTCAAGGCTATAGGCCATAGTATCAATAAGATTGAGCTTATTGTTCAGGGAGGGACCTTTCCAGCTTCTCCAATCGAATATCAAAGATCATTCATCCAGGGATGTCTTGACGCAATTACGAATGAACCATCATCATCTCTAAAAGATTCTATGAATAAAGCCACAATGAGCAAGAACAAAAACGTAGGAATCACATTAGAAACCAGACCTGACTATGCTACGAAAAACGAAGTTGACAATATGCTCTCGATGGGAGTCACAAGAGTCGAGGTTGGTGTACAGAATCTATACGATGATGTATATGATCTCATAGAAAGAGGACATGACCTAGAAGCAGTTACGAAAGCCTTTCAGACCCTAAGAGATTCAGGTCTAAAGATAGTAGCACATATGATGCCTGGGCTGCCAGGTTCTACCACTCAACGAGACCTGAAAGCGTTTAATCGACTTTTCAATGATCAAGCTTTCAAACCTGACATGCTTAAGATCTATCCATGTCTTGTATTAGAAGGAACAAAAATTCATGAATGGTGGCTTAAAGGATCATACCAACCTTATGATCTCGAACAAACGATTGATCTTATCGCTCAAATCAAAAATATAGTGCCCCCCTGGGTTAGGATAATGCGTATCCAAAGAGACATCCCAGCTCAGCTTATCGTCGCTGGCGTGACGAAGGGCAATTTACGAGAACTCATACTCAAAAAAATGAAGGAGAAAGGTCTAAACTGTAATTGTATACGGTGCAGAGAGGTTGGCCACAGACTAATAAAAGGAGAAAAAATGCCTGTACCAGATGATCTAAAAATTGTAACAAGAACCTATGATGCTTCTAATGGTGAAGAGATATTTATCTCTGTAGAAAATCCTGACTCTGGATGCTTAATTGGATACACAAGATTACGAATTCCTTCAGAACAAGCACACAGAAAAGAAATAGCTGGAAAAAACACTGGGCTGATAAGAGAAATTCATGTGTTAGGTCCCTTGGTCCCTGTAGGAGAAACAGATCCACTTCTCTGGCAGCATAAAGGCTACGGATCCACTCTAATAAATAAAGCCGAAGAAATAGTTCAAACAGAATACGCCTGTAAAAAGATCCTAGTAACCAGTGCTTTAGGATCACGAAGATACTTTATGAAACTAGGATACTCATTAGAAGGACCTTACATGTCAAAAAAGCTTGAAAGATAAAATCTACGGAAAAATAAATTGAAGATTTGTGGAGTGAAAATAACGGATTGAACTCAAATGAATTAAAAGGTTACAGAGGCAGCACATATGAACTCTTGAAGCAAATTGACGCCTCAATCGGTGACATGATCGAGATAACAAAAAACGGCGAAAATTATCTAGGCGGCTTGATGCCGAGATCAGAATCCGGAGACGATCAACATATTGTGATTAAAATTAAAAGCGGATATAACATAGGAGTAAAAATAGATTCAACTACAAAGATAGCAAAGATCGGTGCCGGAGCAAAACCCACATTTATCAGACCTCCAAGCCCAGACCATAAAGAAGATCTCTCTAAAGTTGATATCATAAGTACTGGAGGCACAATAGCAAGCCGAGTCGATTATAGAACAGGGGCTGTTCAACCAGCTTTATCGGCTGCAGACCTTTACAGCTCAATTCCTGAACTATCCGATTTAGCGAACATTAATGCACATATTCTCTATAGTGAATTGAGTGAGAACATATCACCACATCACTGGATTGGTATGGCAGAAAAGATCTCAGAAGTAATAAAATCAGGAACAGATGGAATCGTAATCTGTCATGGAACAGATACAATGTCATATTCGGCTGCAGCTCTAAGTTTTGCATTGAGAAATCTCCCAATTCCTATTATCATGGTTGGCTCTCAAAGGTCTTCAGATAGACCAAGTTCCGATGCAGCTACAAACTTGATGGGCGCAGTAGCTATAGCCTCTAAAGCTCCTTTCGCTGAAGTGACAGTAGCGATGCATGGAAAATCTTCAGATAATGATATTCTGGTTCATAAAGGAACAAAAGTCAGAAAATGTCATACCAGTGGTCGATTTGCATTTAGATCTGTTAACGCTTCTCCTGTTGCAACTTATAATATTCAAAATTCATCTCTAAAGATGAATTGGGATCAATATCAGAAACGGGATAGCAATCGAAAATTAAATTTGGAAGCGAGATTCAACGATAATGTTCTGCTTCTCAAATCCTACCCAGGGATGAAAAGTGAACTAATTGAATGGGCTATTGAGAAATACTCTGGAATTATTCTAGAGGGTACTGGTCTGGGACATGTTAGCCAAAATTTGCTAAATGCTATAAAAAAAGGAATTGAGAAAGGCGTCTTCTTCTGCATGACGTCCCAATGTATCTGGGGACGAATAAACATGAATGTTTACACAACTGGCCGAGATCTTCTAAGATTAGGCGTTTTACCATTGAAAGACATGCTTCCAGAAACCGCATTAGTAAAGATGATGTGGACTTTTGGGCAGACTACTAAATTAGAAGATGCCAAAAAGATCATGATCACCAATATTGCTGGAGAGATGTCTCCAAGAACTTTGCCTGAAGATGTATCTCAATGAAATTGATGGGATTTTCAAAGATTTGATTTTTTTTAATATCATGAAAAATCAGGAGTAAAAGATTTTGTTCAACCGTAAAAAAGAAGGGATTTATGCAGTTTTGAATTCTGAAGAAATTAACACATTAGAATATGATGAAAATGGAAAATCTCAAGTTGTAAAGTTAAGAATTGATCTCAAAAATTCAAGCAAAATAATTGCAAGAAACATTTGTGTTCTTATCGATTATCCATCATCTGTTGAAATAGAAACACAGGAAGCTCTTGATGGAACATATTCAATAAGTTCAAAAGCATATGCGGGATCCACTCTTATCTTTAAAAGACTCACGCTAAAAAATGATCTACATTCTCTCCATCCAATCAACATGGACTGGACCCTCGTAAAGTTAGGAGTACGTTTCACTAAGAAAGATTATCCAGAAAACATAATCTGGACAAAAACATATGCACATGATCTACCAGAAACACTAGGTGGAATTCGATACATAATAAAAGGAAATAATATTGATGCTTACACCCTACAAGGTTCTCAAAAAGAAATAGAGAACATCCGAAAAAAACAACCAGATTGGAAATTCATCAATAAAACTAGAATTGAATCGGGAATCTTAAGAAAGGTTCCTGAATTAACCGAATTTTTGGAGAAATAACTTGGCGTTCAAATGAGGCGCTGTATTGAAGAAATGAACTCTTAAAAAGTTGATTAGTTTGGGGAATAATTATCGCGAAATTGGTTTGAAAGTTGGTTTAGAAATTCATCAGCAGCTCGATACAACACATAAACTGTTCTGTAATTGTCCTACAGAATTGACAGAACAACCAAATATTGAATTCAATAGGATGTTAAGGCCAACTCAAAGTGAGCTTGGTCAAGTTGATCAAGCAGCATTATTCGAATTCAAAAAAGGCAAGACGATAGAATATGATGCTTCAACAGATACTTCATGTCTTGTTGAAATGGATGAAGAACCTCCACACAATCTGAATGAGGAGGCTATCGATATTGCTCTGACAGCATCAATATTGATGAATTCTAAACCTGTTGATGAAATACATGTAATGAGAAAGATAGTGATTGACGGCTCAAACACTACAGGATTTCAAAGAACATGTGTAATCTCGCTTGGAGGCTCAATAGGCAAAGATAAGAAAATAAGTATTCAGCATGTAAGCGTTGAAGAGGATGCTGCTAGAAAGACAGCAGAATTGAAGGGAAAATCAAATTATAGGATAGATAGACTTGGCATACCGCTGATAGAGATTGCCACCGCGCCACAAATAGAAACCCCCGAAGAAGCAGAGACAGTTGCCTTAGAAATTGGTAAGCTACTCAGAGCAACAAGAAAAGTAAGGAGAGGCCTTGGAACAATAAGACAGGATCTCAATATCTCAACAAAGAAAGGAGCTCTAATTGAAGTTAAAGGAGTTCAAAAACTTGAACTCATCTCAGAAATAGTAGACGGAGAAGCATCAAGACAAATATTGCTTCTAGAAATAAAAAAAGAGCTCGAGAATAGAAATATCAAAAAAGATGGCATCAAAGAAAATATTCATGATGTGTCCAACTTATTTAGCCAGACTGGTTCTAAGGTAATTTCTTCCAGCATTAAGAGAGGTGGAGTAGCCTTAGCAGTTCTGCTTCCAGGTTTTGGAGGTTTACTTGGAAAACAACTGCAGAAGGGTATCAGGCTAGGTACGGAAATGGCTCATAGAGCAATGTATTGGGGCGGAGTTGGTGGTATATTTCATACAGATGAATTACCTAATTATGGAATTTCAGAACAAGATGTGGATTTGCTTAGAGAGAAGGTAAGTGCTTCAGAAAAAGATGCTGTGGTTCTTGTCGCTGATTCAAAGAGAAAAGCTCAGGATGCCCTTAGAGCGGTTATAGAGCGAGCAAGGGAATGTTTGGATGGAGTTCCAGAGGAGACAAGGGCTGCAAATGAAGATGGAACTAGCAGGTATATGAGGCCAAGACCGGGAGCAGCTAGAATGTATCCTGAAACTGATGTGCCCCCTCTAATCGTAGCAGAGGAAAAACTCTCTAAACTACATACGACTCTGCCTCCAATGCCAGAAGAACTTACAGTAGAACTAATGGAACGGCATAAAATCAATAAGAAACTCTCTGAACAATTAGTAGATTCAGATTATTTGAAATTGTTTCAAGTAATCTCTAAAGATACCGAAATTCCTGCATCTTTTATTGCAACCATTCTAACTGAGGTCATTAAGAGTCTTAGTCGGGAAGGTATTCAAGTCGAAAACATTGATGATGATAAAATAATTGAGGCGTTCCAAGCGGTTAACTCCAATCTAACAGCGAAAGAGGCTGTACCGGATCTCCTGAAATGGCTTGCTGAAAATCCTGAGGGCGATGTCAACAAGGCTATTGATCAGCTTGGTCTGAAGATGATTAGTGAAAGTGAACTGAGAGATAGAATAAGTTCGATCATTGACAAAAACAAAAATCTGCTAGAAGATCCTAAGTCTACAACTGGTAAATTGATGAAGATCATAATGGCAGATGTTCGAGGTAAGGTAGAAGCAAAAAAAGTTGTTGAATTAATCGAAGAAGAGATCGACAAGCGAGCTAAGTAGCCCAACTTGGTTTATGCATAGGTTTTGACTAATATTCGCCTACGATCTCTACATCTTTCATTATTGCATAACCAGAGGACTTGAACCGTTCAATATCATGTTCTAAATATGGTGTCAAGGCGTTTTCTTCTACTACTTGCTCAAACTCTGCACCACACACTGTACAGATTCGTTCTGCCATAGTTGAAGTAATCATTGCCGCCCTTTCCATATTGGTTATGACTGCGATTCCAATCTCTGCATCCTCTGGATGATTTTCATAGTTAGAGCAGTTAAATAATGACCAAGTGCTCCATCTAGGTTCCTCACATGTCTCACACAAGATAATTGCACCACATTAGAGTAGATATTAATGAGTGTATAAGTTTTGGGCTTTCGGTCAACTCTTTACGGCTTTCTAAGGAGTGAGATTGCTTGGCGCAGCGGTTCTCCTGCAATGTTTTTAGCATCGATTGACTGGTTGGCAACTTCTGCTAATATTTTTCTAGCCTTTTGAGCATTAGGATTTAGGCTCTGGATAGCGTAGATTGTATCCCAGTTTTCATAGATATTCTCAATGTTCTGCAGAGTCTTTTCTAGAGATTCTGTCAGATATTCTGATAGTCCATTCTCTTCAGCAAATCTACTTAATGCCGAAGAAAACGTGATCAAGGCAAAGTGATGAAGCACTTGAATTGAAGCCATAGCTAAATCATGTTCTTTCACAGTTGCTTTTTTGATTACCGAACCGCATTCCTGAAGCATTTCAAGAAATTCAGTAGTCAAAGATCCAGAAGCAGGTTCAACTGCAACAAACCTTTTGCCTACTATATCTTTGACTTGGGGTCCAAAGAGAGGATGCAGACTCAGATACTCCACACAATTTGGAATACTACTCTTGATGATCTCTGTTATCCCAGTCTTTAATGATGCAAGCTCGACAAGTAATGATTGATCATGCATTTTCTGGCCAATACTTTTGCATATCTTCACTGTCTCAGGAATTGGAACAGAGATTATTACTATATTGCTCTGATGAGCTTCTTCTAAAGGCAACCATGATACATTAAGTTCCTGCGCAGCTTCTTGTGCTCTACCCACCTCTCTCGAGACTATATTAATCGTTTCGACTTTGTCTTTCAGTATCTTTGCAAGCAGCATCCCCATCCTGCCTGTACCACCTACAATGCTGATTGAAATACTAGAGTTTGTTCTGTTACCATTCATGGTTCTAAAACTCCATGAGATGAATAAATTTTATTTAATTACTGGGTAGTTTTATAATTTCTGTTCGACTTCAACTGAAAGTTCTATTATATTTCTGAAAAATCGTTTCGCCAGTTCAGGATCTAGACCTAGGTTCTCAGCTTTAACTGCAATATTATCAAGAATTACTGTTTCCCTCTTTGTGTCCCTAATGGGAAGGTTTTCCCGAGTTTTTAAGTCAGCTATCTTCTTTACGATTGCGAGACGTTTTTCAAGTAATTCAAGCATCTGTTCATCTAATGTATCGATCTCTCTTCTATGATCATTGAGTTTTTTCAATAGCTGGGTCCTCATTCCTAGTTTGATTATTCTTTTATCTAACTATATCTTAGTGCATTGTGGCATCTGAAAATAATTCTATTTTCTCTTCAAATCAGTCCATTTCTTATCCAGTTTTGACATGCCTTCCCAACCTCGATCCATAAACAAAGCATCAACAGTTGTTATGGCCGCCATAGCTTCAATAACTGCATAGATTCTTCCCAATAATGTAGGATCTCTTCTGGTTATTGGGCTCAATTTCTCCTCTTTCATTTTATTCATATCTATTGAGGGCTGCTCTACAGAAACAGTCGGAGTTGGTTTAATAGCTACACGAACCTCAATGTCTTCTCCATTTGTTATTCCGCCTAAGACTCCGCCCGAATTATTAGTTCTAAACTTAACTTTTCCACCTTCAAGGTAAGGATGATCATTGAAGTCTGAACCTTTCATTTTACCACATTTGAAACCTGCGCCAAGTTCAATTCCTTTGACAGCCCCAATACTCATGATTGCATGAGATAACATTGCACTGAATTTATCAAAAACAGGTTCACCAAGACCAGCTGGAATATTATGAATAATTAGTTTAATTACCCCTCCGGCAGTATCCCCTTCTTCTTTGATCTCCATCACCTTTTTTATCATCTCATCTGCCGCTTCCAGATCAGGACAGTTTATCTCATTTTTTCGATAATTTTTCTTAGCTTCATCAAAGGTCATTTCTCTGGCCTGTATTCCCATACATTCCACAGAGTAGGCGATTACCTCGACTTTTTCACGTGCGAGAATGAGTTTGGCTAAAGCACCTGCCGCCACCCTTCCAACAGTTTCTCTCCCTGAAGCTCTTCCTGCTCCACACCAGTCAGCTGCCTCACCGTATTTGAGAAAGAAAGTATACTCAGCATGGCCTGGCCGTATTAGATCCTTATATTCGTAATACTGGTCTATGTGCACTTTTTGAGTATCAACATTATACACTATCATTCCAACAGGTGCACCCGTCGTCACACCATCTTGACCAACGCCCGCGAATATGTGAACTTGATCTGTCTCTTTTCGAGGAGAATCGAGTTTTCCTTGACCTGGCCGTCTCTTATCCATATCTTTTTGGATCATTTCATCAGTAAGCACCATGCCGGGTGGAACGCCATCAACGATAACGGCTAAACCACTGCCTTCTCCTATTCCATACGATTCTCCACATGTCGTAACTCTAAACATTCTACCAAATGTATTTCCCTGCAATTTTTCAATCCTCCAAACTCATCTTTGCACCTAGATTCTTCATTATATTAACATAATTCGGAAATGTTACCTTTATTGCTTCAGCTGTATCGATATCTGTTCTTCCATCAGCAATCATACCTGCAAGACTGAGAGCCATGACTATGCGATGATCATAATGTCCGCCAAGTTTTGCTCCTTTTAACTGGGATTGCTGAATAATCATTCCATCATCTGTCTCCTCGATATTGGCATCCATCTTGGAAAGTTCTTCGGTCATCACCTTTATTCTATCTGTTTCTTTTATCCTTGCGTGAGCAACATTCTTTAAAATAGTCGTGCCCTCAGCATAGCATCCCAATACAGCCATTGTAGGTAATGCGTCAGGAGTATTATTTAGATCGAGTTCACAGCCATGCAATCTTGACTTTGTAATCGTAATATTATTGCCTTCGACTTTGATTTCAGCACCCATATTGTGTAAGTAGTCTAGAACGTATCTGTCAGCCTGGGAATCGTTTGGATCGAGGTCTCTTATCGTTACATTATTGCCTATCATTGCTGCTGAGGCGATTAAGAATGTCGCAGAACTCCAATCTGAAGGGATTGTCTTTTCGAAAGAAGAATACTTTTGATTACCGTAAATTAGAACTTCGTTGAAATCTTTATTCCTGTATTTTATGTTGAGTTCATCTAACCATTTGAGTGTCATTTCAATATACGGAATCTCGCAACAATTGATGATCTCTATTTCTGTATCTTGCTGTAATAATGGGCAGCATATCAATAAGCTGGATAGATATTGTGAGCTTTTACAGTCTAGTGTTGTTTTTCCACCTTTCATTCTTCCTTTAACCTCTATAGGTGGACACCCATTATTTTTCAGAGAGGATGCGTGAGCTCCGAGATTTCTTAAGGCTGAGAGTAGGGGTTCGATAGGTCTTATTCTTATTGACTCGTCGCCGTCAATGACTATTTTCTTATTTGCAAGAGCTGCGACAGATGTAATGAAATTCGTTGTAGTTCCAGAATTAAGAGTGTTGATCTCGGTTTTTCCGACCTCGGGATATCTGTCGAAACCAATAATTTCGAATTCTCCATTATCAATTTTTTTGATTTCTGCACCTAAGGAGTTGCAGGCATTTA
>Ga0154710_135_pt3 | contig 9761 bp, 11 predicted proteins | sample Rifle2008BG13ft_FD_105570 | JGI IMG/M metagenome (GOLD analysis project Ga0154710, IMG submission 105570) | Candidatus Bathyarchaeota archaeon RBG_13_38_9
GGATTCACTCGTTGTTGTTCGTCCTTTAGCATTTGCCCAGTAGAAAACCCATTTACCTGTTCAACAAGCAACTACATAATTACCATCATCTGAAATATCCAAGCATCTTCTGATGATTGGCCCCCCAAGATCTTCACTCCTCCAAGTTGGAGGTTCACTAGTGGATGTTCGAGATTTCGCATCTTTCCAAAATACAACATAACCATCACCACCACCTGCAACTACACAGTCACCGTCAGCTGAAATCGCAACTGAAACAACTCCAAAAGGCACTGTACCAAGCTGTCTTATCCAGAGCGGTGTCCCACTGTCTCGACCATAATATCTAACCTCTAGACCTGAAGCAACCGCAACATAGTTACCATCCTTTGATAACGCTATGTCATTCGTATAGACAGCATCATCCCACAGTAATGTTGGAGGTTAAGCGTAAACTGCTGAGATCATCATAATGATTGTAGTGAAAGAGATCAGAAACTTGAACATCAACTTCAAACTTAGAAACCTGATTCTAGCTATTTTTCCTCTTGATTTATAAGACAATTGCCTGTGTGCGCTAAAATTAATCGAAAAAAAAGGAGATATATAGATTACCTCATTGCTCTGCCACCAGAAATTGTTAAGAACTCTCCTGTTATGAAATCAGATTCATCTGAGGCTAGAAAAAGTGCTGCATTCGCAATATCTTCAGGTTTTCCAATTCTCTTTAGAAGAGACTCTTCGATTCCTGCTTTTATTCGTTCAGGACCTAAAGCGGCTGCCATTTCAGTATCTGTTAGACCTGGACATATTGCATTTACATTAATTTTTGGTCCTAAATTCACTGCCAATGAACGTGTTAATCCCAACATTCCAGTCTTTGATACAACATAAGCCGTATTTCTTAGAGCAGATTTTTCAGATAGTCCACATATTGAAGATATATTGATTATCTTCCCCTTCTCTTGTTTGAGCATTATTGGCGCAACCTCTTTAGTGCACAAATATGCTCCTTTCAGATTGATATCCATAGTTTTATCCCATGTATCTTCCGTTGATTCGAGAAAAACTTCTGGAACAAGAATACCAGCATTATTTACGAGAATATCTATTTGATGAAACCGTTCAATAGTCTTCTGAACCATTTGTCTGACTTCATCTATTTTTGATACATCGGCTTTTACAAGCAAAATACTTTTACTTATTTCCCCCATTTCCTCAGCAAGAGCAATAGCTTCTCTCTCAGACTTGTTGTAGTTTAATACAATTTTCGCTCCTTCTCTCACGTATAATTTCGATATTGCGTTTCCTATTCCACGAGCCGCACCTGTCACCAAGGCGACTTTACCTTGAAGTCTCACTACTAACACCTACAATCCAAATTGTTAGCGCTATCTAAAATACTTAAACTAAATTTGAGCAAATTCATTATTATTCGAAACACATATCAATTTCCGATTTCATGGAAAGAGGAGATCTTAAGATGTATACCGATGAGAAGCTCAAGAGAATCTTAGAAGAGAATAAGACAATTGCAGTAGTAGGCTGCTCTAGAGACCGCCAAAAAGCAGCACACACAGTTCCAAAATACATGAAAGAGCAGGGTTACAAGATCATGCCAGTAAATCCATTCGCAAACCAAATTCTTGAAGAAAAGGTTCACAAATCTCTTTCAGAGATAAAAGAACCTATTGACATAGTCAATATCTTTAGACCAAGCGAACAATGTTTAGAAGTAGTAAAAGAAGCAGTCAATTTGAAACCAAAAGTTATATGGATGCAACTCGGAATCGAAAACAAGGATGCTGCACAGGTAGCAGAAAAACACGGAATAGAAGTTATCATGGACAGATGCATTCTCCTCGAACACAAGAATTTAATTAAATGAAACTTAACTTATTCCATCACAGCGCACGCTTGCATCAGAATCTACATGGCTACCGTTAAGATCATGGTTTCTTTTTAAATAAAGTTCTCTGCTATTATTCTACCCAGAAGAAATCCTGAACCACATGAAACTGATCCTATGATCAGCGTTTCCAGCCCGCTCTTATACCATTTTACTTTTGTGATTCTAGACTTTAACATACCCAATACAAATAGAAAGATCAAAACAGAGGTTGCAGATATTATCAAGGCTTGTACAACAGTACCGAATATGAAGAAAGGCATTATTGCTGGAATGGCACCTATAAGAAAGGATACTGCAGAGATGGCTCCTATTTCATAAGGTTTATCGATCAATCCGGGGCTTATCCCGATCTCTTCTTGGACCATGAATTTTAGCCATGTCTCCTTATTGGAGGTTATATGCTTGACAGCGATCTCCTGTTCATCTCTGGAGAAGCCAAGCTCACCAAATATCTCTCGAATTTCCTGCGTCTCTTTCTCTGGATCCTCCTCTATCTCTCTTTTCTCCCTGTCTATTTGATTTTCAAAGAAGTTTTTATGAGCTAGTCGACATATAGGAGCCAAAGAATATCGCTAGCATGCCAGATACTATCTGAATTAGTCCAGCAATGATTATTCTCTCGATTGTAACTAGGGAAGCTGAAACTCCAGCTATAAAAGATACAGTTGTTACAAGACCTGTATCGATGGCGTAAACAATGTCCCTTATAGCTCTCCCCCTTGTAGTGTGCCAGCTTTCTCCATGCCAAAGTTTTAGTCTTTTCTCTAAAGGACTTCTAGGTATTCCCACCAAAGGCTCGCCTCAAACGATATATTCTACTAAGTCTTCTCAGTCAAAAACTATATTGAAGTTTAAATGGATCTTTGATGTGCGCTCAATTTTGATTGTTAGTCAACTACGATGTACCTTATTTATGAAAGGCATATTTAGGTTGATCAAGCCAAATAACGCCGATTGATGATCCGATAATTCACTCTGACATCTCTTGAAGGAAGATATTATGGAAAACCCAGAAATTGTGGAAAAGTCTGCCAGAAATGTTTTAGTTATGGCAACTCTCTCGCATATGACCCAGCACCTCTACATGGGCGTATCAGTTCTCTACCCAAGCATTATGGCAGCTCTCCAATTGAATTACGCTGAACTCGGACTAGCTGTAAGTGTTGGCGCGATCCTTGCCGGCATTCTGCAACTTCTAATGAGCATCCTCAGCAGATATACTCCAAGGAGAATCATTCTAGGATTTGGCAATATACTATACTCAATTTCTGAATTTGGTACAGGACTCTCTCAAAACTTCTATCAATTATTTTCTGCAAATCTGATCGGAGGAGTTGGCCAGGCCGTACAGCATCCAATTGGAGTCTCCATCTTATCAGATAAATTTCGTAAGGCTTCGGTCGGTGGAGCGCTGGGCACCTTTTATGGTGTGGCATATTTAGGTAACATTATTGGGCCTATCTTCTTAGCAACCCTCGCAACTGTAATTGGCTGGCGTAATTCACTCTTTTTATTTGCCATTGCTCCAGCACTAATCGGGATCTACCTCATAATTTATCTTAGAGGCGAGTGGTCTGCTGGAAAGACCGTCAAACACGTCTCACTCCGCAAGGATCTTTTATCAGGTATTCACGTTAAAGGAGCGGTTCCTGTCATTATGGCTCAATCACTTCTTGCTGGTGGAACAGGTATGGGTGCACTTGTAATTTACACCCCTCTGTTTTTAGCGAACCAAATTCATCTATCCACGCTTAATGTTGGCATAGTTTTTTCAATAATGATGCTCGGAGGGGTCATTGGACCCATGGTCATCGGCAAATATTCTGATAGGATAGGCTATATGAAGGCCGCAATTATCTGCTCGCTTGCAGCATCATTGTTGGTCTATCTATTACCAAGTCACATAATAAGTAGCCCATTAATGATCTTGCATCTTTTTCTTTTAGGTATCTTAGGATTCCCTGCGACTAGCCTCCTACAGGCACATCTATCTACAGTTGCTAAAGCTTCACAGAGAGACATTCTACTTGGACTTTTTTTCACTATAGGTTATGGTCTAGCTGCTGTGTGGTCAGCAGTGATGGGTTTCATAATACAGATATATGGATCCTTTAAGCCTGCATACGAATTTATGGCGTTCCTTGTATTACTCGGATCCCTTCCCATGATCTATGTAAAACTTCAACGATGATCTCCTATTAGAACGCATGAATAATTTGAATCATCTCTTACAATGATTTCCTTACTATCTTTTCTAGTAAGCAATTATAATATCTGTATTATTCATCAGATAATTTTCAAAACACATTATTAGCAGGAATATGAGATGAGTAAGATTACAGGTGTTGGTGATAAATTCCAAAAAGAAACGAAATATCATCGTGAACAAATGCCAAGACATTACCTTGATTGGAGCAAGAAACCAAGTCCCTTTAAAGACCATGAAAATCCCCTAAGCATAATTCAACTACCTGAACCAAAATTCAATGTTACAAATATCTGGGAAATAATCTTGAATCGTAGATCAAGAAGAAACTACAATTCACAAAACCCACTCAACTTTAACACACTTTCAAATTTATTATGGGCGACCCAAGGAACAACTGAGAATATCGGAGAAGTTAACTTAAGAACCACTCCGTCTGCTGGTGGGTTATATCCAATAGAAACATATCTCAATGTCAGACAAGTTGAGAATCTCCCACCTGGCATTTACCACTTTAGACCCCAATTCTTTGATTTAGAATTTTTAAAAAACGGAGACCAATCCAGATCCCTTTCACAAGCGGCTCTGCATCAGAAAATGGTAGAATTGGCACAAATCACATTCATATGGACAGCCATCGCAGAAAGATCCAAATGGAAATATCTCCAACGAGCTTATCGCTACATATACCTGGATGCAGGCCATATCGCACAGAATCTGTATCTATCTGCTGAAGCCTTAGGTTTAGGCGTATGCGGAATAGGAGCATTCATTGATGACGAAGTCGCCGAAATAGTTGGAGTAGATGAGACAGAAGAAATAGTCGTCTATTTAGCATCAGTAGGATGGAAAACATAGACCCCGCGTACAATTCTATTTAGTAGATTACATCTCAGCGTGTGCGCTAAACCGTTGTCTTTAAACATTGAACAAGGCTAGATAGATCTAACAATGGAAAACTGCATTAGACCTCTAACAATAATTATTATTCTCACACTATTCTCCTCAGTCCTGTCTTTTTCTCAATTAGAAGTATTTGGAAATTCAATAGCTTATGTGAAAGATCCCGTATATCATGATACTATAAGCCTCAATCAATATGACTAATCCGATTCAACTTCTAATAAAACACCACAGTAACTATACAGATGATACAGGTCGTATGCACATACTTGGAGCAATAAGAAATCAAGGTAATTATACAGAAAATATTACGATAACCGCCACAACATACGATAACTCAAGTAACATCGTAACAACAATATCCAATCAATCAGAGCCTAAAGATTTGGAGAGTTATCAGCGAGCCAACTTTGAGATAATCATCCCCATAGAGAACGCTTCACTGATTCATTATTATTCCCTAGTAGCTGAATCAAGAGAATATAGATCTGCGATCGTCACTTCAAAACACACTCAAGTATTAATTATGTTTAAACAAGATCACCAACCTGATTTGATCAGAAACATGGAAGGACAAGTCAAGTACGAATGTCGACGGCAACCTGCCCTACTAGCTGAGATACACATTGATCAGATAGATGATCTCTTATTAAATCCTGAAATCGAATATATCACACAAGACCTACCAATTAAAACAACCCAGCAAATTACACCATGGGGAATTGAAAAAATAGGTACACTACCAGTACAAGCCACAGGCAAAAACGGAAGCGGAATAAATATCACAATACTAGATACTGGGATAGATACTGATCATCCTGATCTCTCATACGTTTTTGGATTTGATTTTTCTGATCTTCTAATGGATGATGCAGATCCAGAAGACTTCTCCGGCCACGGCACCCATATAGCAGGAATAATAGCCGCACAAAATAATGATATTGGAGTTTTCGGAATTGCGCCTGGATCTAATCTGTATATTTTAAAAGTATTCACTGATGACGGAGAAGGCCGATATAGTTCGGCTGTAGAAGCAATCGAATGGTGTATGGGAACATACAACGATACGATTGATGGAAATGAGATACATATTATTTCCATGAGTTGGGGTTCAGAAGTAAATTTAGGAGACCCCGGCATAGAACCTTGGATCAACGAAGCCTACAATCTAGGAATAATACTCGTTGGGTCTGCGGGTAATGACGTTAATTCTACAGGAACAGGCGATAATATCATCTATCCTGCAAGATATGAAAATGTAATATCAATCTCAGCGATAAACGAAGAAGATCAACGCCCAACATTCTCAAGCACTGGACCATCTGTTGAATTGGCAGCTCCAGGATCAAATATAATCTCAACATTCATCGATGGTTATGCAACTTTAGCCGGAACATCAATGTCATGTGCACATGTTTCAGGTTCAATAGCGTTATTACTGAATTCAGACGTGCCGACAGATTATGATACTAATACAAATGGAAATTGGGATCCAGCTGAAGTTAGAAACATACTCCATGATACTGCAGACGATATTGGACAAGAAGGAAAAGATCAGCAATTCGGTTATGGTCTAGTCAACATAAATCAGGTATACATAGCAATCCCAGAATTTAATTCACTAATCATAGTGGTTTTTACGGTTCTTACTCTAACGATAATCTTGATGAAAAGACGTAATAGATAACTCAATTTTCTAAAGCATCAATAGTGAAACCATTCTCTTTTTGAGCATTCTCTTGCGATGCACTCTTCCCTTTTCTAAGAAAGATCAATGTCAATACTAGACTTGCCACAATCACTATCATGATAATTACTAATGCAATTAGAATAGGATCTATTTTTAGATCTTTACCAAAATTGTAATCCTGTATGTTCCAAGATGGAGTAATTGGAGCTTTTGAGGGCGCTTCTTTTGGTGGAGCAGGTTTGGGAATGGTTGGTGTTCTTTCCACAGGCATACTTGATATTTGATCTACCTGAAAAGAATAGGTGGATGTATCAACACTTTCAGGATTTTCTGCTTCTTCGGATTCTATGGCCCAAATCATCAGTCCAGTAGTCTTTTCGAAAACATAATTACATTCTGCAAACCCATTTGTGTCTGGCTCCTCACTTCTATCTGATGGACCAGAGTAGGTTAACAATACTACTTGAATAATTGAATCCCGAAATTCAAATTCATCATAAACTACAGAACAAAGAGCTCTCGAAACAAAGACTGTATTGTATTCAACCTGCTGCCCTTCTTTCAGAGATGTTGAAATGAATTCTCTTGCTGGTTCACCGAAGTCGGCTTCAATAGTTTCTTCAGATCCATTCATATTCTCAAGAATAGTTCTCGTGTATGTCAATTTTGTTCGGTCAATGTCATCTTTGAATGTGAAAGAATAAAGCTCAGGATTCCATATTTCACCAGTTGCAGCTACTCTATATCGCTTTACAGTGAATCGATCCTCAAGAGAAATTATAGACTCACTAAGATTCGTAATCGTAACATTACCCTCAAGAGCCTCCCCATATTCAAAGTCGAGCACTGGATCAGTTTTTGACTTGGATAGTCTTTGCAGATCGGTATGATAAGTCCAAGAGAATCTTTCCGATAATGATTGGAAAGATGCTTCAGAATTTAGTATACAAACATCAGATGCATTGATAAGTAGTAAACATAAACAGGCAAAAGTAATGAGGCGCATTATCTTTCACGACGCATACATACAAGCTGTCCGAGATAAATGAATCTCGAAAATTTCAATTTAAACCCATTGCTAAACCCTAGAACATTACACGCGCGTTAACTTCAATGATCGATTTCAAGAAAGTTTCATCAGATGTAACTGCCATCAATGTACTTCGGTGTTCTCACTCTTTAGCGCGGGCATTTTGTTAGTTTATAATCACGTGTAAATTCAACAACAGTAAACCAAATCTTTCCAACAGTTAATGCGAATAAGCTTAGGACTGATAAGACAAAGACACTTGTCCCGAGCATCAGCATGGTAGAGATAGATGCACTTTCTCCAACGACGATACAAATCATACTTCCAAACCAAATAAGTAGGAGTATCTTGTAGTAGGAATTGGTCATATTTGACGTTCTTTTCCTCAAAGAGACTAGAACTCCAATTGGAGAAAAGTATACAACACCTATCAGTGCACTTGCCATGAAACCTGCCATTACTACTGCTATCTCTGAATTGAAATTGAACATACTATATGTAGCTGCAGAGAGATGTAGGATTCCAATTAAGGGATAAAGAATGACCTTGAAGACACTCTGTATCTTCGGATTGTTAGCTATGACTGATGCAATATTTGGGCTGAAAGAATAATACCAAGCATGAAAAACAGTCATGAATTCTCTTCCAGCCATTGTACCCATAATATCCTGATCTCTAAATTCTCTAAGAAATTGGACTTCAGGAGAGATCTCAGATCCATATGTTGCGGTTGCTATAACACATTGTGGAGAACCATTTGCAGAAGGTGTAAACTCTAAATTGGTCTCTCTCAGTTCGACCTTTCCGATAATCGCAGAAAATCCACTCATGCTCGCTACAACTTCGGCATAAATGAGAATCTGCGTAGTCTTATCATATGATGCAAGAACTGTAAGTTCAATTGTTCCATAAGGTGATGGGATTGTCTCTTGAGTACGATAACGATAAGTTGAGAATGTTCCAAGTGGCGAATTTATAATTGGCATGTCAATCATGCTCCATGTGCGAGTTAAATCAACAGTAAAACCTGGAATGTAAGGAATAATCAATCCTGAAGGACCAGCATAAATTTCTAAGTTTGAATTACCACCATTCCGTAAAAAGATCAAAGTATCCCGATCAGTAGGAAAATCGATTGTTGAGTTCGAATCTAAAGGAGTAACTTCTCCATTTTGCGTCAAGGTACCACTAGTAGTAACTATTAATTTGGAAGATGAACTCGAAACATCATAAAAACGTAGATTACTCCATCCATTAACCTCAAGATTCGTCACTGTTTTCAAATCATTTGTAGTCTCAATATGGTAATTTAGAGTCATTCCATTGAAGGGTATTTGCTGTTGACCATTAGCCAACACATAATTATGACTCCAGAAAATTGTAAGTAAAATCACTAGAAACAAACTTTTTTGCAATTCGATATCACATCTCAATTAGCTTTTTCTCAATTAGTGAACAACATGTCAGCACAAAAATGTTGCCACTGAACCTAAACATTAAACTTAAATATAACGCCGTTATGTTCATATTTAGCGCAAATAACACAATCTCTAGGCCAAAATCACTCTTCCAAAGCTCCAGATTTTCTCCCATGGCCTAGCAGATTGTTTCGAATACAGTTTTTCGTAAAAGATAGGTTAAAAAAAATGATCTGATGGTGAAAAAATAGAATTGAAGAAAATAAAATCAGTAAATCAGTATTATGATTTATCGTTGATTCTAATGCTTTTATTAATTGTTCAGATTTCATACTCTCCACATTTCTATTCTGACATGACTATCGAAGCTCCTTCTACAGTTAGTGTAGGGGAGTCATTCATTATTTCAGGGACAAGTCGTATGGCCGCAGCTGAGAGAGTAAATTTATACGTTATAGACGTTAAGGAACCAATTAGCTATGCAATTGTTGAAATTAAATCTCCATTTGTATACGAATTTGAAGTACTAGTATCAAGCGATAGTCTCACCATAAATGAAATCGTGTTTGACAGTGGCCCAACAGCAGGTAAAACATTTAATGTCTATGTAGAATCCAACAGTC
>Ga0154710_139_pt5 | contig 9697 bp, 11 predicted proteins | sample Rifle2008BG13ft_FD_105570 | JGI IMG/M metagenome (GOLD analysis project Ga0154710, IMG submission 105570) | Candidatus Bathyarchaeota archaeon RBG_13_38_9
TGATCCGGCTTCGATCGATAAGATAGATGATATAGCAAATAAATGCCTTCAAGAGAGAGGACAAAACATAATATTTTCTAACCGACCTCCGAATAAACCATCACTTCCAAAAAGAAGATCAAATAAATATGTAGAGATCCTTCAAATCTCGGAAGGATGTCAAGGAAAATGCTCCTACTGTTGTACACGGTTTGCCAGAGGAAAATTACACTGCTTCCCACCTAAAACGATACTAAAACAGATTCAAAAAGCGATTGCAGAAAATAGTGTTGAGATTCAACTGACAGCACAAGATACAGCAAGTTACAATTACAGAGGCTACAATCTTTCTAATTTGCTAAGAGATACCTCAGCCATTAAAGGTGATTTTAAAGTAAGAGTAGGAATGATGAATCCTGATACAGTTTTCAAATTGTTAGATAAGATAATTGATGTGTATGAAAACGATAAGATCTACAAATATTTACATGTACCAATCCAATCTGGATCAAACAAGATTCTTAAACTTATGAAACGTAGAAACACTGTTTATGATTTTCTATCTATAGTGAAAATTTTTCGATCACATTTTCCTACAATATCAATAGCAACGGACATCATAGTCGGATTTCCAAGTGAAACTCAAGAGGACTTCGAAGAAACCATGAGTCTAATTAAACTGGTGAAACCTGATGTAATCAACATTTCAAAATATGCTCCACGACCTGGAACAGAGGCTTCCAAAATGAAACAACTGGATAGCAGAATTGTCGCTTCAAGGTCACGTATATTATCCAAACATGTCGAGCACATCATTAAGATCCAGCACATGAAAATGTTAGGAACTTATGAAGAGGTCTATCCAATTGAGAGAACATCAAAAGGTACTCTATTCGGTAGAACACACAATTACAAGAAAGCATTCATTCAAGATGTGGTTCCTATGGGAAAGAAAATAAGAGTTAAAATAATCGGGGCTCATCAACGCCGTTTGGATTGTAAAGTTTTAGATCATGAGGTTCTACAGAATCCATAAAGTCATGTCTTAAGACGCCATTTGACTGCAGCCTTCATACGTCTCAATTGATTAACATTTCCTATCGAACCACCCTCAGGACTCACGTCTCCTTTCCTTATTGCGTCAATGATTTCATCAATTGATGATGATTGTGATCTGATACATGTATAGGCATCACCTACAGTTTCTAGTGTGTGTGAATCACTACCTCCAAGAGATGAAACCCCCATTTTTTTTGCGGCCTTCTCAGCCAAGTGTTTCGATAGATTGTAAGGGTAAGCCATCGAGTTTATTGTCTCTATTCCATCTAACTTTTCTCTGATTTGATCAGGCTTAATTCCCCCTCTAATAAGATCATAGGGGTGTGCAAGAATTACAACGCCACCACGATCATGAATAATCCTTATTGTTTCATTAACAGATAATCCAGCAGCAATCTTTCCAACTTGACCCAAACCTAAAAGGTGCCCTTCTCTAGTGCTCACTTCTATTCCAGGTATGACTACTAACCCGTCTACTTTTCCATTAAAATATTTGTCATGATCAGTTATTGCGACACCATCGAGTCCTTTCGATCTTGAAATCTCCTGTAGATCCTCAATTTGAATTGAGCTATCGAAGGAGTTGATCGAATGGATATGAATATCTATTTTTAAATTCATTTTTTCATCTGGGCACCGCTGTCTGGTTTCCAATTCTTCATTATTTCTACAGAATCAACTTTGTGGAATAGAGGTTGGGATTTACCTATTTTATGACCAGCAGGTAATTGCATTTCACCTGCGTTAAACCAATTCTGCTTACTAACGTCTTCCTCTAAGGCCAGTTGCTTCCATATAAGCTGAGAAGTCCGTGGTAGAAACGGATAAAGAATAATCGCAAGATTGCGTACAAGCTGGGAACATATATTTATCGTATTAGCTGCTGCCTGCTTATCACTCTTGATAAGATGCCATGGCTCCATCCTACTCATATACTCATTTCCAGACCTAGCGAGATCTACAACTGCCAATAAGGCCTCTTTAAGTCTGAAACGATCCATTAAATCGCCAACCTTTGAAGGAACGTTCTTCGCTATTGCAATGATTTTCTCATCCTGTTCAGAGATATCTTTCGCTTCGGGTATACGACTTTCAAAATTAGACTTAACAAATGTTAGAGTCCTATGGACAAAGTTACCCAGGATATCGTTCAGCTCGGTGTTTATGTGTCTCTCGAATTCTCTCCATGTAAAATTGGTATCCTTCATCTCAGGTCTGATACTTATCAAAACGTATCTCCAGTACTCGGGTTCTGCAACATTAAGAGCTTCATCCATCCAAACGCCTATCCTGCGACTCTTTGAGAATTTACCTTGGCCCTCGTAAAGAATGAATTCTGTCGACGATACTTGCCAAGGCAATATGTAGTTCTCTTCGGATGCTATTAGAAGAGCTGGAAAGATTATTGTATGAAAAGGAATGTTGTCTTTCCCAATAAAGTGTACATTTTTAGTTTGCTTATCCTTCCAGTATTCTTTCCATAGATCTGGATTTCCTTTATTCTCAGAGAATTCGATTGTGGCCGATAGATATCCGAGGACAGCTTCCATCCAAACGTAAATCGTTTTACCTTCTGATCCGGGGAATGGTGAGGGTACACCCCATTTATTATCACGGGTTAATGCCCTTGGTTTTAGACCTTCCTCAATCCATCTCAACGAAAAATTCTTTGCGTTCTCAGGCAATTGTTTATTGTTGATAAGATAATTTTCGATATCTTTCTCGAATCTTGGCAATTCAAAAAACCAATGAGTAGATGGTTGGATAGTTGGTTTAGTTCCACAGAACACGCAATGCCAATCAATAAGTTCAGGCGGATCAAGTACTCTGCCACAGTTTTCACATTGATCTCCACGAGCACTTTCGAATCCACAATAGGGACATTTGCCCTCAACAAATCTGTCTGGAAGAAACCTGCTGCATTTGTCGCAATAAGGAAGTTTAACTGTTTTTTTTGTTACATGATTATTCTCATAGAGTTTACGATAGAAAGACTGAGAGAATTGAATATGAGTTGGGGATTCTGTTCTTGTATAATTATCAAATGATATTGAATATTTCTTTAGGAGTTCAAGTATCAGATTATGGTATTTATCAGTTAATTCCTTTGGATTAATGCCTTTTCGTAAAGCTTCAACCTCTATTGGGGTCCCATGTTCATCAGATCCAGTTACTGCAATGACATCCTCGCCTTTAAGACGCAAATATCTTGTGTAGACATCTGCCGAAAGTAAATGAATAAAAGTACCTAAGTGAGGGACTGAATTAACATATGGCCACGCCGAATTTACAATCCATCTGCCCAATATGAACCACCTTGTCTATGAAGATAGAAATGATTGACTTCTAACACACACACTCTAACTCATTAAAATATTCTCTAAGATCAAAACTTGCCATAAAATTACACTCAAAAAATGTCCAACTTAAATACTCCTATCTCAAAGGAATTCATGAATAGTAAAATAGGTTAGGCAAAATGGACGACAAATACCTGAAATCTCTTGATAGAGCTCTGGAGAAAATACCTAAAAAGAGTGTGAGCGCCGAACGTTTCGAAGAACCGAAGCCCCAGATAATGGTCTTTGGAAAGTCAAAGACCATGGTGGCTAACTTCGCAGATATAGCAAAAAAACTAAACAGGGATCCACAACATATCTTAAAATTTCTCTCCAAAGAGTTAGCTACAAAGTGCAATTTTGATGGACAAAGAGTTTTCTTCCAAGGCAAATTTCGAGAAGAACCCATAACACGACTACTACACATCTACATCACAAATTATGTTATCTGTACCATTTGCCATCGACCAGATACAAAGGTAGAAAAATCAGGAAGATACATTTCATTAGTATGCGAGGCTTGCGGAGCAAAATCACCGGCGAGACCATTATAGGGTCACTAATTTGGAAAAAGTATTTGTAAAAAAACACTGTAGCGGAAAAGATATTCTTGTCGCTGTCTGCGACAAGGATTTGATAGGGAAAACTCTAAGAGATGGAAAAATAAAACTCGAAGTTAAAAAGGAATTTTATGGTGACCGATTAACAACTCCAGAAGAAGCTGCAAAAGCTCTTTCGGAGGCAAATACAGGAAATATAGTAGGTAAGAAGTCGGTGAAAATAGCGATAGAGAGAAATCTTGTAGATCCATCTGCCGTAATACATATTGCTGGAATACCACACGTCAATATCATCAGACTTTAACATTTACAACAAACGGCTTCTAACAATTACATTTCTCTAGTAATACAATGTTTAATAGAAACCGAGAAGACAGAGAAATATAGACAAAAAATGTCGAGTTCAATTTATGAACAATTCAGCCATTCTAGTTTGTTCAATGTTGCTATAATTGGAATTGTATTCTCTGGATTTTTTTCTCCATACATGTTTATAGATATGAATGTAGAAGCCCCATCAACTGCATCTGTTGACCAAACATTCATCATTTCCGGTAACAGCTATTCATCGGCCGCTGAAAGAGTAAACCTATATCTCCTCGATAAAAAAGAGCCAATAGGATATTCTATTGTAACCATTAAACCACCATACAATTTCGAATTTGAGATAACAGTTACCAAAGACAGCCTCAGCGTGAATGATGTAACATTCTATGAAGGCCCAACTGAAGGCAAACCCTTTCATTTTTATGTAACATCAACTACTCGCCGTTACAATATCAGCCCAATAGTTTCTGTTACTATTGAATAATTAAACAACTGGAAACCGAAATATAACTCCTACAGTACAGTAGTAATTATTATATAATTAAAAAAAATCAAATTCTGATCCATTAATCTATAAAGCTAATTTTCAATTTCCTGTTTGCAGGCCTTACAAAGGTGAATGTGAAGATAGTAATCATCTTGGTTCAGTGTTTGGCTGCAATGAGGGCAGACCGACTGTTCCACTAACATATTACATCCAGATAATACTTATAGTAATATCATTTAACCATTTCTGGTAATACTTTTTTCTTTCTATTAAGGCAAGAGAGACATAACATCACATTAAACAATCATCGAACTAAACAATCTAAATTGAGTCAAACTAGAACAGCCGGTTCGTTAAGACCCTATAAAGATCTTCATGAATATCAAAATGCCCAATATAAAAAAATAATTTTGAGGAACTAAATTTTGAATAGTAAATTACTTGATCTAGTTAAAAAGCGAAGTACAACTAGAATATTTGACAGTAGAGAAGTAAACTCTGAAGATTTACTCTATTGCATAAGGGTCGCTATACAAGCTCCGTCTGGAGCAAATCGCCAACCATGGCGATTCTTGATAATCGACGATCCCCTCCTGAGAAAAGAATTAAGAGAGAAATGTGAAGAGCAAGAAAAGATATTTCATGAGAATGTTAACGCGGAATTAAAAGAATGGTTTAGATCAAAACAGATCATGTGGCATAAACCCCATCTCACATCCGCACCGAGTTTGTTAGCTATTTTTTCCGATCAAAATATGGTATATGCTACAGAGAGCACCTGGTTGGCAATAGGCTACATATTAATAGTCATAGAAGAGAAGTCTCTATCAACAGTGACTTACACACCACCTCATCCCAAAGGTCTTCGAGAATTGTTTGGTTCACCGGAAAATTTTCGGCTAGAGACAATTCTACCAATAGGTTATTCAGCAGATCCTAAACAGAAAGAAGAAAGACAATCAACAGAGAAACTGATATACAGAAATCGTTGGCGTGAACTAAACGTATAAGTCAATATTGAAACAATGAACACCTTATGCTCAACTAAGAATTAATTAAATTTAATCTAAACCTTTATCTGCTGTACTGAGTTCATGGTTACCAAAATAGATCCTTAATACCAATAACTAATGCGGAGCCTAAAACGAAAATGGGAAAGAAAAAAGTACTAAGCGAAGGAGAGCTAAAAGAACTAGTCTCTCCTGGGCCAGGTCAAGTCGTAGGATTTGTCACACAACTACTCGGATTCGATAGAGTTCGAGTAAAATGTGCTGACGGGCATGAAAGGCTCTGCAGAATAAGAGGGAAAATGAAAAGAAGAGTCTGGGTTAGACTCGGTGACGCGGTTTTGGTTGAACCTTGGGACTTTCAGTTCAAAGAACGTGGAGATATTCGTTGGCGTTATACTAAGAGTCAAGTATATACTCTCAGAGAACGAGGACATCTTCCAGCATAATAGGGAGAGATTTTGACAAAAACTTTTGATGACAAGGTACGAGAGAGACTGAGACATAGAGAAAGAAGACAAGACACTGAAAGACGGATGCGTAAGAAAAGAAGCGAAGAAATGCAGGTATTTGAAGAAGTCTTCGATAAAACTACTCTAATGACAATTTACAGCCTTATGAATAAAGGTTACATTCAAGATATTTTTGGAGCTCTTAGATCAGGCAAAGAATCTAAACTATATTGTGGAAAAGGCCCAGGAAACATCGATATTGCAATCAAAATATATTTGACAACATCATCTGAATTCAAACAGGGAATGCAAAAATACATCGACGGCGATCCCAGATTCAAACGGATTGATCGTAGTACAAAATCTCTTATTTATCTGTGGGGACGAAAAGAATTCGACAATCTCAAAGATGCGCAAGAATCAGGAGTCAATGTTCCAAAAGTAATAGTCATAGAGAAGAACGTACTCATAATGGAATTCATAGGAGAGAATGGCCAGCCAGCTCCTCTTTTAAGAGAAGCAAATTTGAAAAATCCGGCAAGGACATTTGATCAATTGATTGAAAACATAACGAAATTATATAGGCAAGCTAGACTCGTGCATGGAGACCTTAGTGAATATAACATTATGATTTGGAAGAATAAAATTGTCATTTTTGATCTTTCTCAAGCAGTCAGATTAGAACATCCTATGGCAAAAAATTTTTTGAAGCGAGACTTATCGACTATAATAAAATATTTCACAAATGCGGGGATACAAATTCCCGAACCTGATGAATTATACAGGCAAGTTGTAGGCGAGAATGCAGACTAAATTTAATGTGACTATTCCCCAAGATAGAATCGGGGCGCTTGTAGGTGAAGATGGCAAAATAAAACAGAGCATAGAAAACACCTTCAAAGCCAAACTTAACATCAACAGCGAAAGCGGAATCGTAGAAATAACACTTGCATCTGAAGACGGGGACGCGGCTTCATTGCTAAAAGCACGAGATATAATAACTGCGATAGGAAGAGGTTTTTCTCCCGATCGAGCATTTGTGCTTAGAGATGACGAGATAATTCTAGATATTATAGATCTGAGAGAGATATTCGGAAGAAATGATGACACTATTTCAAGAATCAAAGGAAGAGTAATCGGTCGAGGGGGAAAAATACGAAGGCTTATAGAAGAATTATCAAAGACTGACGTATCAGTATATGGGCACACAATATCTTTGATTGGCGACTATGATTCCATCTCAATAGCAAGAGAGGCGACATTAATGCTATTGGAAGGTAAACAGCACTCAACAGTCTATAAGTTCTTAAGGCAACGTAGACGTGAGCAGAAAATTAAAAAAATAACAGAATTGTGGGAGCCAACAAAGTGATCATAGAATTCTGGTACTCATCAAATTTCGATTTAGCAAAAAGGTGATGTTTAATATGTCTGAGACCTTTCAGGAAATTAGTCCTGCAGACTTCTTCTATCGAAATAGAGACATTGCAGGATTCACTAATCCATCCAGAGCAATATACTCGACAATACGAGAATTAGTAGAGAATTCTCTAGATGCCTGCGAAATTAACGGGATCCTCCCAGAAATCTACATTAGAATTTCACCAGAAAAAGAACCTATCTCTGATCCAACCATCTACAAAATAAGAATTGAAGATAATGGAATAGGCTTACCATCTAACGTTATTCCTTCAGCTTTCGGTCAGGTCCTTTTCGGATCAAAATATAAACTCAGACAAACTCGTGGAACTTTCGGATTAGGTGGAAAAATGGCTGTACTCTACGGACAAATCACAACTCACGGACAGTCAAAAATCATTTCAAGCATTGGCGATTCCAAAAGTTATGAATATACGCTTACAATGGACATCCAAAAAAATAGGCCAATAGTGATTAAGAATAAGACACATGGAAATAAATCTCGGTGGCATGGAACCATTGTAGAATTTACAACTGAAGGTGACTACTCGAGAGCCATGGCGAAGATACTAGACTACCTCAAACAGACAGCGATTGTCGTGCCTTATGCAAATCTTACATTCGTAGATCCGAGAGGAAGATTTTACAAATTCGATCGAGCAACAACCTTGATGCCTAAACCTCCAACCGAAACTACACCTCATCCACATGGCATAGACATTGAGACATTGAAACGAATGATTGACGTTACGAATTCAAGAACAATGAAAGATTTCATGAAGCACCATTTTCAGAGGGTTGGCGAATCCACAGCAAGAAAATTTCTTGAATTCGCAGATATTAGCTATAAAAGAAAACCGAAAAACCTCACACCGGAAGAGATCGTGAAGTTTGTATATGCGGTTAAAAATTATGAGGGATTTTTATCGCCAGATGCAACTTGTCTATCTCCTTTAGGTAAAGAGCTTCTGAATACAGGGATTAAGAAAGAGCTTAATCCAGAATTTGTAGCGGTACATCAGAGAAGAGCCGCAGCCTACTCGGGTTATCCTTTCATTGTGGAGGTGGGAGTAGCATATGGTGGTGATATTCCAAACTCAGATGGAATTTTACTTTATAGATTTGCGAATCGAATACCTCTGCTTTTTGATGAAGCTAGTGACATTTCTTACAAAGTAACAAATGATGTGATGAATTGGAGACATTACAGAGTTATGCCAGACACCTCAATTGCAGTATTTGTGCATATATGCAGTACTAAGATCCCATACAAAACCGTCGGCAAAGAATTCATTGCAGATAGACCTGAAGTCGAACATGAGGTAATTAATGCTTTAAGAGAGGTCGCCAGACATCTATCACTCTTTTTATCCAAAAAACACCATATGGAAAGAGAAAAGAAAAGACTTGACATATTCTCAAAATATTTGCCAAAGATCGCTAGATTCTCAACCAAGCTTGCTAAAAAGAAAAAGATTCCAGATGTTAAAAAACTCATAAGGAGTGCAGCAAGATATGCCAAGGAAGAGTAAGAAGGCACAACGTAAAGGAGCAGTCAAAGAAAGAAAGGAAAAGGTCATCTCTTCCCTCCAAGACTTTGGAGAGAAAACATATGACCAGATAGTTTCAGGAGAGTTTCCATGGACAAAAATGCCCATTAGATCAATAAACAACATCTTCTACGATGAAAAGCTGAGGCAATACATCTTAGGAGATAGATCAGTAAAACGAACTGCCAGAAATATAAGGCACATTAGACCTCTGACACAGCTCATATGGACAGGCATGTTTGCAGATGAATTAAGCCGGCAAAGCAAAACTAGCACACTAAGAGATGTATACTACTCGGCACAAGCATATGAAATGAGCTTTACAGACCAGCAAGAGAGTGATAATCTAATCACAGATCTTGAGACTGTGATAGGCTACTCAAGAGAAGACTTTAACATATTCCCTGAAGAGAGGAGCGCAATCTTCGGTGATCTCACAGTTGAATATACGCTCCCAGGATATGAAGGAAAAAAGCTTAACCTAACATCACACCCTGACGGAATGATGATCGGTCCTG
>Ga0154710_139_pt53 | contig 9617 bp, 11 predicted proteins | sample Rifle2008BG13ft_FD_105570 | JGI IMG/M metagenome (GOLD analysis project Ga0154710, IMG submission 105570) | Candidatus Bathyarchaeota archaeon RBG_13_38_9
TTGACTTCGAGTGGCCATAGTCCTGTTATTCCTGACTCGTGAAATAGATCTAACATTGGATTAATATTACCGTCGCTATCGACCATGATTCGATTGATGTTGTTCTTTTTGAGGAAGCTTGTTAGGTTCTTGTAGTGTGGTAAGCAATATTTCTTGAATAGTTTGGGTGACATTAGTGGTCCATGTTTTTCAGCCATATCTTCCCACCAGAATACCAAGTCTATTCTATCTTTGAATGTCTCAATGGCATCACGTAGTGTTTCTGTAATGTAGTATTCCCAATGTTCTGCCATATCATGTATCAACTCTGGGTCCTTGTATAGTGTGAGGTTAAAAGGGGCTATTCCCATGAGTTCAGCTCCAAAGCCGTAGAATCCGTTAAATCTCATCATTGTTACTCCTCTTTGATAGTTGTCGAAAGCTTTGATGTAGTCATCTTTGTCCCAGTCTTTGGGGTATCTTCGAGGATCTTCAGGATCTAAACGTTTTTTGTATTCTTCCCAGGTTTTTCGATCTTTTACTGGGAATTCTGTGAACATTGGCATACTGTACCATGTTCGTTCTTCGCTCTTTATTCTACGTGCTATAGCTCCTGTTTCAGTTTGCATAGTAATGTAACGGTCGTCCTCTTCCACTATTTTCATTTTGAATCGTGGTAGTGGACCTATATCGACAGGTACTACGGATCCATAAAATCCTTGACATCCGAAATAGGAGTAAGCGTCGAAACCTTTGACTACAGGCCAATTGTAGAGATTTGTTCCACCTCTACCCATCTCCCATTCGATGACTATTATTTTATCAGGTGGAAGTCCTTGTCGAAACCATGTCAGAATTGTCTCTTCATAGAGGCTTTCGAGCCAAGGTAGAGCATCAGGTTTACGGAAATTTAATACGGCTTTCATCTGTTCACGTGGTGTCATCATTTCATCTTCCATCCTTTGCAAATCTCAATACCTTCAACTGCGTCGAGGGCTGCAGCATCCACTCCAACTTCTTCAGCAAATTGTTTGGTTACAGCATTGCCTCCAATAATCACTTTCACTTTTTCTCTTAAACCAGCTTCCTTCAAAAGGTCTAATACTGTTTTTACTTCTGGTAATGTTGAAGTTAGTAGGGTAGACATGCCGATAATACGTGCACCAGTTTTCTCGGTTTCCTCTGCAAATGTTTTTGGATCCACATCTACACCCAAATCATGAATCTTAAAACCTGAGAATTGGGCTATCATTGCAAAAATGTTCTTGCCAATATCGTGTAGATCGCCTCTTACAGTTCCAAGTAGAATAGTATCTCCGGCCTCTAGATCTTCCTGTTTCATATGTGGTTTCAAAACATCGAATAGATTACTCATAATTTCTCCAGCATAGAGAAGTTCAGAAAGGAAATATTCTCCCTTCTCGTATCTGGATCCTACATCGTCTAGGCCTTTTTTGAGAGCTTTCTCTATGATTTCTGCAACAGTGGCTTTTTCATCAACGGCCTTTTTTACTAGGATTTTGATTTTATCTATTTCTTCAAGATCAGAGATTGATTTTGCGATCTCATCGAAAGTACTGGCGGAGTTTTTTTCGGTCATAGCCTTTGGTTGAGGTTGGATCGGAGATAAGGTTTTCTAGAGATAGATTTCAATTAGTAACGTGGCCGTGGGTCTTTTTTATGGAGTGATGGTAGTTTGAAACGGAACGGGAGACCTTTAGATCGTTTGGGTGGTTCAATTTCACGAAGTGTTCTTGCTATGTCGATAAATAATCTGGTTGATGCAAGATCACGTTTGTCAAGAGTTCGTAAAGCAATTTCATACGCAAGAACTGTCTCTGACATTAATCTTCACAAATAGGAATAATATGTATGCTTGGTATTTTTACGTTTGCCTAAATGTATAGTTTAGTCTTTTAGATTCAATAGTTTGATTCGATCTCTTTTTTTAAGATTTGAGTTGTTTTTTCTATACCTAAATCGTAGATGTATGTGCCCAATCTTGGGCCAGATTTTGATCCTATTAATAATAAGTATAATATTTGGAAGAATCTGCCTGGTTTTATTTCATGTTTTTTTGCTGTGTTGAATATTAGGTTTTGCAGGTCGTTTTCATTTTTTTCGTTTGGAATTGTTTCAACAAGTTCTTTTATCGCATTACCTTCAGTAGTGCTTAGTTCGATAGGTTCTGATTGAATTTTCGAAAAGTCTGCTGACCAATTGATGGCGCATTCAATTTTTTTGATGAGTTCCTCAGTCGGTGAATTTTTTAGGTAATCGTATTTCCTCAGTCTAGTTAAGATATACTCTTGCTTATTGTTTTCCGGAGCAAATGACGCTATATTGGCTAATAGAGCATATGGGACATGAATGCCGATCTTATTGGGTTGTTTGAGTAGCCAAGAATATTCGTAAAGACCTTTGAGTTTTGAATCTTCTTTTTTGTCATGAATTTTCTTTTTTCCAAAGTATATTTTTTCAAGGGTGTCTAATTCATCCATGTAAGCTGGGATATCTTCAGGTCTGACGACTCTGCTTCCAACGATTCGTTTGTACATTAACAATAACAGTGATTGTGAAGTTCCATATTTCAGCCAAACTTGAGGAGTGAAAACATTGCCGAGGGATTTTGAGATTTTCTTTCCTTCCTCATCTAAAAACATTTCATATCTTACATGGCATGGAGGAGGGTAATCGAGTATCTCTTCACAGATTCTATCGTTTACTTTTACTGAATCTGCGATATCTTTTCCATATGCCTCAAATCCGATCTTCAAAGCATCCCATCTTGCAGCAAACTCTACTTTCCAACTAAGTTTGCCCTCTCCTTTGGTATAATCTGCTTCACCTTTGTGAAGGCATCCTTCAACCTTTTGATCTCGTAGGGTTACTCCTTCGCAAGTGTACAGTATTTTCTTCTCTTCAGGTAGAAACTTGGTTGCCTTTGTCGTATATATTCTGCCGCATGATGTGCAGATCGGGAAATATGGTAGAACTTCCGTGTATTTTTCTTGGGCCAGTTCTTCCTTTATAATATCGCCCACTTTGGATGCATTAGATAGGATCTTCTCTATTTGGCTATTGAAGAGACCTCGTTGGTAACTTTCTTTGGCAGAGTAGAATTGATATTCGATATTGCACTTATCAAGTGCGTCTCTTAGCATGAAACTCATGTGATCCCCATAGCTTGGGTGGCATTCGAACGGGTCTGGTATAGATGATACTGGTTTGCCGAGGTGCTCTTTTAGGGATTCTGGAAAACCAGTTGGAACTTTTCTTAATCCGTCCATGTCATCTGAAAAAGCGATGTATTCAGAAGGTTGACCTTGAATCTCAAGCGCCAGTTTTATTCCATATGATCTTACGCAGTCTGCTAAACTTCCAACGTGCGGTATGCCTGATGCTCCTAGACCACTCTCAGTTCTTATCTTTTCGTTTTTCCTTTTGAGCTTGTTTTCTCTATCTAATAGTTCATGTGCAATTTTGTCAAGCCAGGTTCCTTTGCCTATGATTTCGTTGATAGAGTTCAGCTTGGTCATCTCAGAACAATCAGATGAGATAATGCTGAGGTCTTTCCTATAACTTATTGGGGAAGTTGAATTCAGGAAGAATTATGTTACTGTTGTATTGGATGTTTAACGAAAACATGTGTAATTATATCAGTTTGATAATGTTCAGACCATTCTTTGTATATGATAAATGATTTCGAAAATTATTTCTAATCGAATTAATGTTTTTATTATTATTTGTTTGATCTAACAGGAATAATGAAGTTACTCCTGACTTTAAAAGAATATTATTAATATCAGACAAATATTTTGATACATGTGCCCAACTGGTTAAACCGACGAAATGATTTATATTGTCAAAAATCAAAGTGAAAAGACCCTGCGAATAGTCTTCCACGATTTGCGAAATCATGATGTCAGAAGTGAGATCGAAGAATTTGATATTTTTCGGGTATGGAAAGTCTTTTACAAAATTTTTAGTGAAGGGAGTAACAACTATAATGTCGTCACCATTTGAAATATTTTCAAAAATAAAATCTCTCACAGTCATATGATAATTGGAAAATGGATCAAATTCAAATAAAACATTTTTTCCGTATAATCTTCCGTATTGGATGCCCAACTGTTTATGAAATCTTACCCTACGATTATGGTTTATTTGACTTTTTACAGTTGACAACAGTAATTCTGCAGTAAATGGTTCCGGTAAATACCCATCCGCGTTTAGCTTTTCCGATAACTTTCTACTTTCACTTGTATCTTGTGGAGTTGAAATTATGGTAGGAATATGCTTTGTCTTTTGATTGGATTTTAATTTTTTTGGGATATCTAATAAAGTAGATTCATTTGATGGGAAACCTAAAAAAATGAGATCTGGTAACTCATTTTCTGCTTTTTGAAGAACCTGATCTAGAGACGTTGTAAGTACCTGATATCCCTTATCATCTAAAATCAGTTTAACAAGTTCAAGAGAGTCTGTTTCTTGATTAGCAACCATTATCCTGCTGCAGTTTGATGTGACTTCTTCCCAATTAAAATAAAACGGATGTGGAATCTTCGTTTCATTCTGAATTGGGGTTATCATTTTACTTTTCACGATTTATTTAGTGCACTTATTCAACTAATTTGAATTTGGGATAATCCTTCTTTTCCATAGTATATTCTATTGTTGAAGAGACTTCTTATACTGTTAGCCTCTTTGGGATCATGTGCTAATGGATTGATTAAGAAAATCGCTGTTATTCTATTATCTGAGAGTAATCGTAGAGCTTCTCTTGCGAATTTGTAGGTGCTTATCGCATCAGTGGATAATGCTAGATCTGTCAGATTATCGTATATTATGTTTAAAGGCCCTCTGGGATGATCTTTTGTAATAGATGATAGCATTGGGTGAGTTGGGGAATCAAGAACCTCCACATATTTTGTGTCCTCAAACGTATCTCTGATAATGCTTCCAGGTTTAGTCATTATAACCACTTGCTCCTCATGGGCAATGCATTCTACAACAAATTGAGTAATGAGTCGGGTATAGGGCGTCAAAGAATCAAATTCCACTAGAATTTTTCTTCCTCTAATTTTTTCATGTTTGATATTCAATTGCCGAGAAAATAGGTCGTTCTTTGAACGGTCAAGATGTTCTTTGATGATAGTTGTTAATTCCTCATGGTCAAAGGGTTTAATAATAAATCCGTCAGATCCAGCTTCTGACATTAATTCTTGATCTTTCTTTCGATCAAGACATGTGAACATGATCACTGGAATAAACCACGTATTAGTTTGAGTCTTTAATATCTTACATAACTCGAGACCTGTTTGTCCCGGCAGCACTACATCTAAAAGTACAAGGTCAGGCACCTCATTCTTAGCTATGATAAACGCGTTCTCTGCTTCAGAAGCAGTGACTACACTATGCCCTTCCCCCTCTAACAACATTTGAGTCAGTTGAAGAGTATCAGGTTCGTCATCTACAACTAAAATCTTAGATTTCAGAGAAAACCACTCTTTTTTTAGGTAGAGTAAAATTAATTGTTGTCCCTTTTCCTTCTCCTGCAGATTGTGCTAGTATGCTTCCCCCATGTGCTTCAATGATGTGTTTACAAATATTGAGGCCTAGACCTGATCCAGAATAATAGCTTGGTTTTTTAATTTCCACGAAGGGGTCAAAGACTTTCTTCAGATTCTTTTCATTGATTCCTATCCCATGATCTATCACTTCGAATTTAATTGTATCTTCGAGATCATGTATGCAAATAGTTATCTTCGAATTTTCAGGTGAAAATTTTATTGCGTTAGCCAATAAATTAATAATTGTTTGACTGATTCTTGTTTCATCGCCTTTTATTAAAAGAGAATCTGATGTAATTTTTGTTTCTATATTCTGATTCTTATCATCTAGAAATGGCTGCATATCTTCGATGCATAGGTCTAATGTTTTTTTAAGATCAAATAGTTGATAATTTAAATGGTTAGTCTCTGTTTCTAGACGTTTGATGTCTAAAATATCGTTTACGAGCATGATGAGTCGGTCAGTATTTCGTTTTACTGCTGCCAGACTTGATCTTTGTTTTTCGTGAAAGGAACCTAGTTTTCCGGAAAGAATGAAATCTATGTATCCTTTGATGGAGACTAATGGAGTTCGAAGTTCATGTGTTGCTTTGGTCATGAACTGATTTTTAATTTCTGTCTGAAATTTTTCATACTCCATTTCTTTTATTTTACTGAGAAGTTTGTGGCGTTCAATTGCATGATTAATTGTTCGAATCAATAATTGAGTATCAATTAATGATTTAGCAAGATAGTCTTGCGCACCTAAAGATACGGATTTTATTGCGCGTTCTTCGTCAGCTAAGCCAGATAGGATTATGATTGGTGTATCTTTTTCACTTTCCTGTAATCTATTAAACGTGTCTAATCCTTGGCTATCTGGCAATCCCAAGTCTAACAGTATCACATGGAATTTATGTTTTTTAAGAAGGTCAATAGCCAATTGTAGATGATCAACAATCTTTATGTTGCATTTTTGATTAGCTTCAGATAATCTCAATTGGATAAGCTTAGCGTCTCCGGGCACATCCTCGATGTGTAAAACGTTGATAGGAGGTTTAACAATTTCAATATCATCCAATTGATTCTTGATCATTAGAAGTTCATCTTTGTTGGGATTTAGTCTTAATATCTAGTCACATCAGAACAATTAATGTCCATTGTCACCGTTAGGATATTTTTGAAGTTACCAATTGAATATTACTTGCCCTAGTAATTATTGAACATAGATGTTTTATGTATCAAGAAATCTACACCAGAACACTAGTGTTAATCTCGTTTCAGATAGACGACACAATATGGAAGGATTTTCTTATAAAAGTGTTAGAAAAATACGGGACGACCAAAGGGTTGAGATCAGAATTTGAGTTTGCTGTAAGCCAATATATTGAAAAACAGGAACAAGAAATATGAGGGAAAGTAAATTAATCGTGTAAACCAATTAATAGTTTTATGTAATTCTAGCTTTTACACCATCTTTACCATAAATTATTTGATTACCAAAAATACCCCTTAGACTGTTTATTTCTTTTGATTCGTGAGCTGATGGGTTGATTAAAAATAAAGCAGTGATGTTCGTATCAGATAAAAGTTTAACAGCTTCTCTAGAGAACTGATATGCCGTAGAATTATCAGTTGATAGAGCTAAGTCTGTTAGACTATCATAAATAAGAGTCAAATCTTGATTTTTAAAGTCTCTAGTGATTGTAGATAACAATGGTTGGGAAGGAGCATCAATTATTTGAATATCTTTATCATTTACGAAAGAATCTTTTATTACACTTCCATTTTTTGTCATTGTAAGAACTTTTTCTCCCTTGGAAGCACGTTCTAATGCAAATTGTCTTACACATCTCGGATATGCGGTTGATGGGTCATATTCGAAAAGAATTTTCTTGCCCTTCAAATCATCGCTTTCCATTTTTAATTGTTTTGAGAAAACATTAATTCTAGATTCTTTCAGACATTTTTCTATTTTGGAGGTTAGACTCTCACGAGTAAATGGTTTGACAATAAGATCATCTGCTCCTGAATCAAATACAAGTTTTTTATCGACATCACGGGCTAGCACAGTGAATATAATGATTGGAATAAATCTCGTCTTGTCTTGACTCTTTAAGATTTTACATGCTTCTAAACCGCTCTTTCCAGTCATTACAACATCCATGAGAATTAGATCAGGAGATTCACTAACTACTTTTTCAATTGCTTCATCACCATTACTGGCCGTTATAACCGAGAATCCCGAAAGTTCTAGATTTTTCTTTGCTAAATTACGAATGTCCTGTTCATCGTCTACAACCAAAATTTTATCGCTCAACTTTCATCAACATATTACAGCTCAAAAACACACGTAATAGACGTGGGTTCCCAATTATTAAATAATGGTATCGCCAATAAAACATTATCAGTTTGTAGCAAAATCATTGATAATGAGTGATCTTCAATTGCCAATTGAAAAAAGATTTCCTCCTATAGTATATCGTAAAGTGCCCAGTGGAATTCAAGGACTTGATACCATGTTGAATGGCGGTTTTCCGAATAGAAGAATCATTCTTATTCGAGGGTCCCCTGGAGCAGGAAAAACTATCTTATGTTCACAATTTCTTTATAATGGCTTTATGAAAAATGGGGAACCAGGCATCTATGTCTCGATGGAAGAGACCAAAGAAGAATTGATAAGAGAACTGTATCTTGCAGGAATTGATTTTAGGAAATTAAAGGATGATGAAGTTGAGTTTATTGATGCTTCACCAATTCGTCACACTCCTTCAAATACAGAAATCGGTAGAACAAAGATGGGAAAAAAGGAATTCTCACTTGTTGCACTTGGGGAAATGATAAAAAATGTTGCTAAAGAAAGAGAAGCTACAAGAATAGTAATAGACCCCTTAACAGCACTCTCCATCCAGTATCCAAATGATGAGGAGAGATGGCCTATGATTCTAGATTTAATTGAAGCACTCAAACGTACAGGTGCAACATGTCTCATAACTGAAGATTTACGTGCAAGCAGATCATCTGGAACTATACCGATAGAAGACTATGGTGTCCATGGTACAATTATTATGGAGGCGTCAGAAAGGGCGAAGGGGATGGTGAAAACAATTAGGATAACAAAGATGAGAGAGACTATTCATGACGACCAAACCCGTATCTATGAAATTACAAATAAGGGTATAGAAGTGTATCCAACAAGTTCCTGGACCCCTTAAATTAAATATGCTCATTGAATATGCAATTTCATGTAGCGTATTTCGAATATATGCCATTGTATTCAGTTAGCTGATTTTATCAGGTTTATGTAGGTGTGGCGAAGGTCTTATTATTCCGTTCCATTAGGCAGTTTTACTATGGAAAGCCAGAAATCTTCAATCGTCTGTACAATCGTAATGAATTTGGTAAAGTCAACGGGTTTTGTAATGTAACAGTTTACATAGTTATTGTATGTTTCAAGGATGTCTTTGTCACTATTTGACATCGTTAGAATAACTACTGGAATACGTTTCAGGTTGGGGTCTTTTTTGATTTCAGTTAACACCTCTCGCCCGTTCTTTTTAGGCAAGTTCAAATCTAGCAGGATTATGTCTGGGCGAGGCACATCTGAATATTTGCCTTCTTTATGTAAAAAGACCATTGCTTCTACACCGTCTCGGACAACATGAAGCTTATTTCTAACTTTACCGTCCTTGAATGCTTCACGCGTCAGACGTATATCACCTGCACTGTCTTCAACCAATAAAATTTCAATTGTCTTATCCATTTTTTGACTACTCATAATCATTCACCACCTGCTCAGGTATTGTAAAATAAAATGTGGATCCCTTTCCAGGTTTTGAGTCAACCCAGATTTTTCCTTTATGACGGTCTATAATCTTCTTGCATAGAGCAAGTCCTATGCCCGTTCCAGAATATTCATCCTGATTATGAAGTCGTTGAAAGATGACGAAGATACGTTCAAAGAATTCTGGTGCTATGCCGATACCGTTGTCACTCACCGAGAATAACCACTCTTTTCCCCCTTTTTTAGCCGATATATGAATTTTTGAGGGATTCTTGCCATGGAACTTTATTGCATTATCTATC
>Ga0154710_143_pt2 | contig 9115 bp, 9 predicted proteins | sample Rifle2008BG13ft_FD_105570 | JGI IMG/M metagenome (GOLD analysis project Ga0154710, IMG submission 105570) | Candidatus Bathyarchaeota archaeon RBG_13_38_9
GATCAAGAGAAGGTTATTGACCTAGCAATGCGTCTTGCGTATTTGAATAATCCAGATAGAATGAATCAGATTCTCATAGAGCTCTACCCGAGAGTCCCATTGATTCAACTGATGGTAAGTGCTTATCAAAACTATGTTTCTCAACTCGACAAGATATTGAAGGGCGAGACTCAATGAATCCTTTATTATTATCTGGTTTTGGTGTTTCACTAAATGTGGACAAAGCAAGATTGATTGTTAAAGACGGTCATTTAGAATCAACGGAAACCCCAACCACATATGAAATTCGACCTAGACATGCACCTTTTGATTCTGTTGTAATTGATTCCCAAACTGGTCAGATATCTATAACTGCGATAAAATGGCTTATGCGCCATAACATTCCACTTTTCATCCTCGACTATAATGGAACTATCTTATCATCTATTCTTCCAAAAGAGCCTGTTGTTGGGAAACTTAAGAAAGCACAGATTGAAGCTTGCCAAAATGCAGAAAAAAGATTCTACATTGCAAAGAAGATTCTTGAAGCCAAACTCAGTAGAACAAAAGATATCGTTGAATGGCTTGACATTAGATACGATATAAATGTAAAAAGTAAAGCAAGATTGGAAAAATATATCAATCATTTAGAAAAATCCACGAATATTAGGGATTTATTATTTGTTGAAGGCAAAGTTGCTGAAAGTTATTGGAGTATCTTTCAAAGTGTTATCCCTAAGAAATACGAATTTTCATCTAGAATTAGTCAGAAACATCAGATGAATTCAACGGATCCAGTGAATACATTATTGAATTATGGGTATGCATTTCTTGAATCTAGATGTAGAGCATCAATAAATTCAGTTGGATTAGAACCTTCGATAGGTTTCCTTCATGAAACTGCTCAGCCTAAGCATCCATTAGTTTATGATCTTCAGGAACCTTTCAGATGGATGATAGATAAAACAGTAATTTCTTGTATAGAAAAAGATATTTTAGAAAAAAATGATTTTTTCTTTACAGATAACTATGTCTTACGATTGAAGCCTAAAGCCATCAAGAAACTTCTTGAAGAACTAAGATTGTCTTTCAATTCAAATGTACATTACAAGAATAGAAACTATTCTTGGGACATGATTATACGACTGAAAACAAGAGAATTAGCTCATTATATTCTTGGCAAAGCAAAAGTTGATTTCAATGAACCTTTTCCTAAGATATTGCGTAGTGACTCTTTGGAGATGCGTAAACGTATTCTTGAATTAACACAGAATCAGGCAAAAGAACTTGGAATAGGTAGAAGTACTCTTCATTTCCTAAGAAAACGTGCTGGAGGCAGAAGATCATTTGAAGTCTATAAAAAAATTCACATGAAGATTAAGAATTCATGAAAATTTACTTGGATGTTAATATATTAAATATAATTGCACTCAGGTGAAAGTATGGCTCGAAAGGGAAGAGTTAGTTTCTTAGCTAAAACAAAAATCAAAAGGAGAGTTTCCTTCAAAGCTAAAGGCAGAAGAGTCTCATTCATCGCCAAAGTTCCTTCTAAGAGAAGAAAGCGAGTAATATTTACCGCAAAAAAGTCGAGGAAGAAACGTTGACCAATGTCTATATTGATTCTGACGTTATCGTTGCTTCAGAAATACAAGGAGAGACTAATTGGAGAGCGTCTAAAAAGTTTATGGATTATGTATTGAAAAATGAAAATCCAAATTATACTTTCACAATTTCTGTTTTTACATTCTTGGAACTAGCTTCAGCAATGATCAGACGAACTAAAAATAAAGACAAGGCATATTCTCTTCTTTATAAGATCAAGAATTCTTGGAAAGACTCAATTAAGCCTTTACCACCTTTGCCTACAAAGAAGGCAACTTCTTTTACAAGACTTGTTGATACACTTATTGAAACTTCTATTAGATTTAGAACCCCATCTGGAGACAGCATTCATGCACAAACAGTTGCCATAAATGATATTCAATTCTTAGTTACTTGGAATAAGAATCATTATACAGAAATGGCAAAACAAATCACTAAGGTTAAAATATTAAATCCAACCGAGGCACTAACAAAATTTGGAAATTCAAATGATGTTGATCATTATTTTATAGATGACATTGATCCAAAAGATTCGGAACCTGTCCCCCCTAAAGACTTTACACCTGAAATAATTAGTAGATTAAAGGAAGTTCGCAAACAATCCCGTGTCAGAAAGTCTGAGCTAAGTAATATCCGTGTTTATCGTTCTAAGAAAAATGAAAGCTTTACGATAATATATGATGAAATATGATACAAGGAAATTTGATTCTCATTTTACCTAACTTTTACATAACAACCACGTGGAAACCCAAACCACACTCCCATCTATATCCCCCCTTAGCTGGTGAGAGCATTCAAAATTGAACTTTTTACAGCTAAATCTTAAAGTCGAAATCCACTATAGATTTTTCTCAAATCATGCATACCAATGCAATATCATTAACGTTTGATCCTGTTGGTCCGGTAATGATTAGATCTCCTATTTTTGAGAAGAAATTATATGAATCATTGTCGTTAAGCATCTTCTTATTGTTAAGACCACACTTTTTAGCTCTTAAAATCGACTTACCATCTGCAATCGCTCCTGCTGCATCTGTTGGCCCGTCAATACCATCAGTTCCAATCGATGCTATTCCTACTCCCTCTATCCCATTAATTTTTGATGCAGCACTAAGTACAATTTCTTGATTTCTTCCTCCCAATCCTTTTCCTTTTACCGTAACTGTTGTTTCTCCACCAACAATAACTGCTGCAGGTCGCGAGATAGGATTTCCAGAGCTGAAGATCTCTTTAGCAATGGCACCCAAAAAAATACCTATATCTTTTGCTTCGCCTTCCATATGTGATGTTAGAAAAAGAGTGTTGAATCCAAGTTCTGTAAGTTTCTTTTTAGCCGCAAGACATGCTAATCTGTTGTTCCCAAGCACCATATTGTGTACATTGTCGAATACGGAATCATCTGATTTTGGTGTTTCAGGTATTTTGCCATTAAGACCCATTTCAAGAATTTTCTTAATTGATCCTGGAATTTTTTCAGATAATTTGTATTTATCAAAAATGTCAACTACATCTTGGTATGTTGTTTGATCAGGAGCTGTAGGACCTGAAGATATTGTATCTAAAGGATCACCTACAACATCAGAAAGAATCAAACTGATTAATGTCGCAGGTTGAGCTCTCTTGGCAAGCCAACCTCCTTTAAAGTCGGATAAATGTTTTCTCACCGCATTTAATTCGTTAATAGTTGCGCCGCTACGTAGTAATAATTTAGTTACAGTCCGTTTATCGTTGAGGGTTATGCCTTCCTTCGGTAGTGCCATCATGGCTGAACCTCCTCCAGAAATTAGGCATATAATGAGGTCTTCTCTACAACTATTCTCAGCAAGTTCAAGCATTTTTCTTGCACCTAACATTCCATTTTCAGTTGGAATGGGATGTCCGGCTTCATTCAGATGGACCTTTTTTGTAGGGTAATTTAATGATGTCTCGGTCAGAATGTTTACTATACCATGAGTTATTCTATTCCCCAACAGATTTTCAAGGGCCTGAGTCATTGGGCCGCTTGCTTTTCCCCCCCCAATCACAATTATGTTTTTAAATTTGTTCAGATCGAACCGCTTTGAACCAACCGCCAGTATTGAGTCGGATACAGAAACATTATCGATAATCAATTGGTAGGGATTTGATGATAATAATGCAGAGTCGAATGCTAGTAAAATCGCGTCTCTAACTTTACGATCGGTTTGTGTTGTGGAGTTTTCAAGAATTTTATTTTTATTCTTGATAGGAGACATAAGTTTCTTCCATCTGTTATGTTAAACCATTTTTGTTTCAGAAAGCTGACGTATCTTCATAACATCAGGATTTACTAGTTGTGGAGGATGCTCTCCTTTAAACACATTAAGCAAATTCTCAGTAGCCATTTTAGCCATACCGTGTCTTGACTCGCGAGTAGCACTGGCAATATGAGGTGCGATAGTTAAATTATCAAGTTCTATTAATGGATTATCAGGATCAATTGGCTCTTTCTCAAATACATCTAATCCCGCTCCAGCGATAGTTCGATTTCTCAGAGCAGAAATAAGTGCATCTTCATCAACAATTGGTCCACGTGAAGTATTAATTAAATGGGCGGTAGGTTTCATCATTTTAAATTCATTATGACTAATGAGATTCTGGGTTTCCGGAGTTAAAGGTACGTGAATAGAAATGAAATCGGATTCCTTGAGAAGCGTTTCTAAAGGGGCATATTCTATACCCAGATTCTCTTCTTTTTCTTTTGAAGCACGTATAACATCATAATAGATTAATCTCATCTTGAAGCCTTTTGATCGTTCCGCCACACCTGTTCCTATCCTTCCTAACCCAATTATCCCTAGAGTTCGACCGTAAATTTCAGATCCCAGAAACATTGTTAATCCCCATGGGATCTTCCATTTTTTATCTCGAACATATTTGTCAGCTTCAGAAATGCGTCTGGCAGAGGATATGATCAGTGCCCACGCAAAATCAGCAGTTGAATTTGTTAATATCCCTGGAGTATTAGTTACATAGATGCCTTTCTTTGTAGCTTCTGAAACATCGATATGATTGAAGCCAACACTTATTGAACTAATAACTTTCAGTTTAGATCCACAAGAAATAATCTCATTATCTATCTTTTCCATTAATGAGCATAATAATCCATCTTTATCTTCTATCCGCTTAATGATTTCCTGTTTGGAAGGTGACGTCTCTTTATCGTTAGTTTCAACGTCGCAGAATGATCTTAGGAGATTCAATTCTTCGTCTGGGATCTTTAATGTTACATACACTTTGGGGCGAGTCAATTTTTACACCTTCGGATTATGTGCTACTAGGTTCTCTAATATTATTAAGAGTAATCTAATAATGGATTAAACAAAATCCAGTTTATTTGAATGAAATATTGGCCATAAATCCTCAGTAGTTAGGTTTATATTAACTAGTGAAATCCAATTTTGATAAAAATTTATGATTTGGTGAATGAAGTTTGATAATTATTGAATCATGTGTAGGATGCACAAAATGTGTACCATATTGTCCTTCTAGTGCCATATCTCTAGGTAAAGACAGAAAAGCCCACATAGACCGACATAAATGCATTGAATGTACCGTATGTTTCAACAATGCTGGCTGCCCTGTTAATGCTTTTCAGCTGGAAGAATTAGAGTTTCCACGTTCTGTTAGAGAAGTTTTTGCCACAGTCTACAAAGCACACAAAGATACCAATGTTCCAGGTAGAGGAACTGAAGAAATGAAAACCAATGATGTAACCGGCAGATTCAGACCAGGGATGGTGGGCTTCTCCTGTGACATGGGTCGACCAGGCGTTGGTTTGGAACTCAGGGACGCTGAGAAACTCTGTATGGCATTGGCCAAACACGGTGTGGAATTTGAACCTCTAAATCCATTGACAAGTCTAATGTCTGATAAAAAAACTGGTAAACTTCGTGACGATGTTTTGGGAGAAAGAGTTCATTCATGTATACCAGAATTCACTATCAATGAAGAAAGGTTTCCAGAAGTTCTAGAAGCGCTTAAAAAAGTTTCCAAGGAGATAAACACCGTTTTCAGTTTGGGGTTATGTGTAAAAATCAATGAGGATGGATCTGTTCCAATAATGAAGTACTTGGATGACAATAAGATACCATATTACCCTGGCGGTAAGACTAACATCGGGATAGGAGTCCCGCTAGCAAAATTCTGAGGTGACTAAAAATGACTCATACTCTTCACAGATCTGGAACAAAAGAATCTTTGTCAATAGATTATCCAATACTTGTAATAGCGGCTCAATCAGTAAATGCAAAAGGTTCAGGGCCTCAATTCAAGAAAGCTCTTGAGATAATCCTGAAACATAACCCAGTTAATGTAGGAGATATGCGAACAGGTAATTATTTTAGGAAAGGTTTGAAACCCGTTCTTAATAGCACTAAAGATAATTCAATAGCACACGGTGTGTTCACAAATAAAAAAGACTTGGAGGAATGCCTTAAGGAACTGGCTGAAGCAAAACTCGGACCATCAGTAGTCGCGACAGGTGTATTCTCAGAAGTATGGGATTCACTGAATAAGATTGGTCTAAAACCTCACTCAGCAAACATATCATTAGGCGTATGGGGCAAGAAGGAATTACTTCCAGAACAAGATATTCTCGATATAACCACGATGTGTGGTCATCACTGTGTATCGCCATTACTTGTCAAAAAAATGGTTAGTGACGTAAAAAGAGATAAGATATCTATCGAAGAAGCATCTCGTGAACTCGCCAAACCATGTGTATGCGGAGTTTTCAACACTCTTAGGGCCGAGATACTTTTAGAGAACCTAATAAACAAATCTTAAACAAACATTATTCATCATAGAGGTTTGTAAATATGACAATGCTTTTGATTGCTGCAGACAGATGTACTGGATGCAGAATGTGTGAACTAGTGTGCCCACTCGTTCATGAAGGAGTCTTCAATCCAGACAAATCTAGAATATGGATCGAATTCGAAGGTATGCCCGAGCTTTTCCATCCAAATACATGCCGTTCATGTGGTAAACCTCCATGCGCCGATGCATGTCCGACAGAACCGAAGTCAATTTATCGAGATGAGAAAATAGACGGTGGTATGAAGATACTTGAGGATGTTTGCATTAAATGTGGTAAATGTATTGAGGCCTGTCCATTCGCAGCGATAGATTGGCACCCTACAAAGAAAACACCACTGGTTTGCGATGTATGTGATGGCGATCCGGAATGTGTAAAATTCTGTTCACCTAATGCATTACTGACCGGAGGAAAGTCAACCTTAGCTGCTGAAATGCGTAAAGATTACGTTGGAGCTCAAATAGCTAAAACACGGGAAAAAATTTTAAAATAGAAACGTGAGAGTCAAAAAAATTGGGAAAAGTCAAAGTGAAATTTTTCTCACATTTACGATATGCAACAGGAATGAAAGAGACTGATATGGAAATAGATGATGGAGAGATGTTGATAAAATTGATTGAAAGATTGATCCAAAAATTTGGATCAAATTTTGAAGATAGAATTAAGGACAAGGAAACTGGAACGTTGGCACCATTTTTGATAATGGTAGGACAAGAAGAAATAAGCAGCGTTAATGGAGATTTGAATCACAGATTAAGCAATGGGGACGTTGTATCTCTATTAGATCCAGTGGGAGGAGGTTGATGAGATATGTGGGAATACGGTGGATATGCAGGCAAGTTCTTACGTTTAGACATGACCAATAAGAAAGCATCAACAGTACCATTAACCAAAGAAATGGCAAGACTTCACCTTGGCGGAAATGGTTTCGGAGCAAAAATATTATACAATGAACTCAAACCTGGAATTGATCCACTCGGACCAGAAAACAAATACGTTTTCGCTTCTGGACCTATACAAGGAACTATGGTTCCAACAGCGGGTAGATCTGGAGTATTCACAAAATCACCACTAAACGGTTTATTTTTTGATGCGTACGGAGGAGGTTCATTTGGACCAGAAATGAAGTACGCTGGATGGGATGCTGTAATAGTTGAAGGTCAAGCTGAATCTCCAACATATGTTACAGTTTACGATGATAAAGTCGAATTCAAAGATGCATCTCACTTATGGGGCAAATATACATTCGAAACCCAAGAAATTATCAAAAAAGACCTTAATGAACCTAAAGCACAAATAGCTTGCATCGGTCCGGCAGGAGAGAAACTTGTTCGTTTCGCTTGCACTATATGGGGAGCAAGAGCAGCTGGAAGAGGTGGAAACGGTGCAGTACTTGGTTCCAAGAAACTCAAAGCGTTAGTTATTAGGGGAACCAACGATGTAGAAGTACCCAACGTAGATGAATTTCTTAAAACTGTGAGCGAGCAATATGCTAAGATACTGGCAAATCCTGGTACTGGAAAAGCACTTCCAAGCCTCGGAACTCCTGGAGTAACTACAGTTCAGAATCAGCTTGGAATACTTGGAACTCGAAACTGGCAAACAGAAGTTTTCGAAGGAACAGAAAAAATAAGCGGAACCGCAATGCGTGAACGTCTAGTTGTGAAAGATAAAGGCTGTATGGCTTGCCCAATATATTGTACCAAACTTGTTCATGTAAAATCAGGTCCATATGCTGGAACAATAGATGAAGGCCCAGAATATGAGACAATCTTCGCTTTCGGTTCAAATTGCGGTGTAGACTCATTGGAAATGATAGCAAAGGCCGACAGATTATCTGATGATATCGGAGTAGACACAATATCAGCTGGTGCCGTGATCTCTTTCGCAATGGAATGCTATGAGAAAGGTATCCTGTCAAAAGAAGAGGTTGATGGGCTAGATCTCAAATTTGGAAATCAAGAAGCACTAATCCAAATGATGCATAAGTTTGGTACTCGTGAAGGAGTAGGCGATCTACTTGCAGAAGGAGCAGCCAGAGCTGCCAAGAAGATAGGAAAAGGATCTGAGAAGTACGCGATAACTATAAAAGATATCGAAAATGCCGGACACTCTCCAAGAGGAATGAAAGGATACTGTCTTGGAATGGCGACTTCAACAAGAGGTGGAAGTCACCAAGACGGAAGACCAACAGGAGAGAGAGTAGGTAAATTTGACAGGAAGATACTTGACGGAAAACCAGAATATGCTATGGGTACTCAACGAACAACAACATTACAAGATTCTATGTGCGTTTGTAGAATGACTGAAGGCATTTACGGTCTCACAGAAGTCACAAACGATCATCTAAACATGATCAATGTCGTTACAGGTATGAATTTGAAACTTCCAGAACTAGTTGACATCACAGACAGAATATGGAATGTTGAAAGATCATTCAACTGCCGTGAGGGAGCTCGAAGAGAGCATGATGTGCAAGCAATAAGATTCATGACTGAGCCTATCCCAGATGGCCCATCCAAGGGCATGTATTCACCCAAAGACGAACTTGAAATGTTAAAGGACAAATACTATGAACTAAGAGGATGGGACAAAACAACAGGAATCCCAACAAAAGATACCCTAAAAAGATTAAGCCTTAACAAACAAGCCGAAGACCTCTACAAGTAGGAGAGAGTTTATCTCCCCCTCTCAATC
>Ga0154710_139_pt19 | contig 8863 bp, 12 predicted proteins | sample Rifle2008BG13ft_FD_105570 | JGI IMG/M metagenome (GOLD analysis project Ga0154710, IMG submission 105570) | Candidatus Bathyarchaeota archaeon RBG_13_38_9
TGCAATGTGGTATGGTGTTCCTAAGGAAACACGTAAACAAAGAATAGATGAAGTTCTCGAACTGGTAGGATTACAATCTAGACAGAATAGTCTCGTGAAAACCTACTCTGGAGGTATGAGACGGCGACTTGAGTTAGCTAGAGGATTACTTCACCTCCCCAATGTACTATTCTTGGATGAACCAACCTTAGGACTTGATCCACAAACTCGAGAACATATATGGGAATATATTGAAAAAATGTCAAGAGAGCGTGAAATGACAATTGTGCTAACCACGCACTACATGGAAGAAGCTGACAACCTTTGTGACAGAGTGGCAATAATCGATCAGGGAAAGATAATTGTAATGGATGCACCTGACTCATTGAAGGAGAAAGTTGGTGGAGATATAGTCTATCTAAAGACAACAGCTGCAGATACAAACAGATTTAGAGAAATCAAAGAAGTTAGTAAGATAGAGAAAAAGGATGATTGTATAATTCTTACAGTAAAAAATGCAGGTGAACATCTTCAAGAAATCCTTGAAATTTCTGGAAAAGTTGAAAGCGTTGAAGTAAGATCAGCAAGCCTTGAAGATGTCTTCATAAATTATACGGGCAAAGAAATCAGAGCCGAGATCGGTGAAGGTGGCATTGTTCAGAGAATGATAAAAGAGCGTACAGTAAGATGAGTCAAGCAGAAGCTATTTACGCCCTCTGGCTAAGAGAGTTTAAGGTTTTCCAACGTGAAAAATCAAGAATTGTTTCATCGATATTTACTCCTATGCTTTGGATATTTGTTTTCGGTGGCGGCTTAGGTTCAGCAATCAATATTGGAAATGTGAACTATCAGATCTTTATTTATCCAGGTATCTTGGTAATGAGTGTGCTCTTCAGTTCCGTATTTTTTGGGGTCTATATAATCTGGGATAGAAAGATCGATATACTGAAGGCAATTCTTGTAGCACCTCTATCAAGAACAACAATTTTCGTGGGAAAAGTACTTGGTGGATGTACAGACTCAATGATACAAGCATTGATCATGTTGCTTGTGAGTTTCGTTTTAGGTATCTACCTGACTGTATCGTCCTTTCTATTGGCAATCATTATACTTTTTCTGTTGGCGCTTAGTCTAGTGAGTACCGGCTTAATCATAGGATCTTTAATGGAAAGCCCCGAAGGTTTTAATATGATCATAAGCTTTCTTGTCTTTCCGCTTTTCTTCTTTAGTGGTGCCCTGTTTCCAATTGATAATCTGCCTATCTGGCTCTCATTCATTACATATATTAATCCAGTTACATATGGAGTCGATGCTCTTAGAATGGCGATTTTAGGTGTATCTCAGTTTCCATTATATGTAGATCTTATTGTATTAACTGGATTTGCTGTAGTGATGTTCACAATAGGAACAAGGACCTTCGAAAGAATGAAATAAGGCATTTATTTCGCGCACGCCTAAAAGTATGGACCAGATGTTAATCGTTATGATAAAAGTAGTAGTTTTAAAACTCTCCACTCAAGTTTTACTATTCTTCTCTTGTAGTGACTTCTTTTTCATCTCATGAACGTATTTTGGAAAACCTCTGGGAGCATTAGCTGAGAGTTTCATTTTTTTTCTCATTCTATATATTGCTGAGAATGAAACATCCATTTCTCTCGCAATCTGTCTGTCGTTTAGACCTTTTTTGTATAGTTCCATGAATTTGTTCTGTGGAACTGATTTTCTTTTGTCTGTAGATGTTCTCTTTTTAATTTTTTTCGGTTGTTTTCCTATTCCTGAGACTTTATCTTCTAATTGTTGCACTGCAGTCCAGAGACTTCCAGAAGTTGGACTACCGCATTTGTCACAAAAGTTTGCGCCTTTTGTTAATTCAGCGTCGCAATTAATGCATGGATACAAACGGGTCATCCGTCATAATCACTTAATCATTATTGATGTGTATGTGGTCGTTAAATATTATGTATTTTAATGAAATTATGATATTTGTAGACCTAAATAACTTTGCATCTGGTTGATGGTAGAGTTAAGAGAATAGTGGAAGTGATGATCTTCAGATTAGATCTTTTCTCATTTTCCAATGTTCAATACTTCCGAAAATAGTATGTGCTTTATTCAATATTTTATATCCATTCTTTTGATAGAATTGCAAGGCGGCATCTCTGCCATATAATATCATGTGATGGGCTCCCTTATTTTTCGCAATTTTTTCAAGTTCTCTAAGTAAGAGGGTTCCGATTCCTCTGTTCTGGAAGTCTAATTCCACTGCCATATACCTTATCTGAGCTTCAACGCCAGAATTGAGATGTAATCTGCCCACAGCGACTATTTTTTTATTCATACAAGCCATTAGATGGATTGATTCATCTTCTAATGGATCTTTTTCACTTCCACGTGGTTGTTTCCATGGTTCTCTAAGAATTCTCCATCTGAGATCATAATATTTCTCAATATCGACTTGATTCTTAGGTTGGAGAATCTCAATTTTCATTATCCATAACCGTTCTGAAAATCAGAAGACTTAGCGCGCGCAACACCAAAATGTGTGTTATTTATTTTCTGAGTTTCTAATTATTTTATTCTTAAGAATTCCAATACCCTCGATCTCCAATTCTACTGTATCGCCTAGCTTTACCAATTTGTCCAACTCTGCACCACATCCACCTCCCACTGTCCCCGAACCAAAAAATTCTCCAGGATAAAGCGTTTCATCTTGGGAACAATATTCGATCATATCTTCCCATGTCCAATACATATCGCCACTATTGCCTTCACAAGTAATCTTGCCATTTATTCTAGCTATCATTTTCAAATTTTTAATTTTAGAGTGAAGCTCGTCTGAGGTAACTATGTATGGACACATTATGTTGCTGTTATTGAAATCTTTTCCTTTTGCAGGTCCCATGCTAACTTCCATTTCTGCCATTTGACGATCTCTAGCACTTATATCATCGAATATTGTATATCCTGCAATATGTTCAGTAGCTTTCTTTTTTGATATATTCGTACCTTTCTTCCCGATGTACATACCCAATTCCAATTCATAATCTAATTTCTCTGTATAACTGGGCCAAAGTATTGGATCATCAGGTCCCGCAACAGTATTTGGATTGCCCTTGTGATATGTCGGAATCTCATACCATATCTTCGGGATTGTTTTGCCACGTTTCTTAGGGCAGTTTCCAAATGTTTTTCGAATCCCATAAAATCTCTTATCAATTTAGGTCTGGGTATCGGAGCAAGCAGTCTGATTTCGTCCTTTCTATATGTGATTTGTTTAGACTTGGGGCCTTCTAATTGTTCGTTTCTTCTCAGTCCTCTCTCAACAAATTCTTTACCCATTTTCGAAGCCTTATTAGAAGTAGATCCCAAATGAAGAAATTGAACCATGTCAGATGGAATCGATGCGTTAGCCAAAGTGTAAATGTCTTCTTCTGATCTCTCGTAATGCAGATAGGATGCATAAGCAGAATTCAGATCAATTATGCAGTTACAGCTAAGGCAGCCTATTCTATTGAATATGCCAATAGGGTTCTTTACTTGAAAAGTAACTAATTTCATTGGATCGTACCACAAAAATTTGTATTACAATAATTGCAGAGATTTATAAGAATTAATGAACTAGGAAGAAAATGATTTCCAAAGACTAATAAATTACAATTGAAGGCTTTCATTTCAAAGTGGGGGAAAAAATATCAAGAGCTTTAACTTTCTGCTAAATGTCGTAATTTTATCACATGGGTTAAATCATGTACTGCAACTTGTTATTCCAACATTACTTCCGATCTTAATCTTAGAATTTGAAATATCGAATTATACAGCTGGAATCTTAATAGCATGTTTCCTCCTTCCTTACTCTCTCCTACAAATTCCATTTGGATATCTGTCAGATCGTAAAGGTCGCAAGAAAATACTAGTTATCGGAATATTCCTTTACTCACTTGGGACCTTACTATGTGGGTTATCACAAAATATCGTACAGCTTGGCACCACCCAATTCATAGCTGGGGTCGGCGGCGCGTCATATCACCCAATTGGAATACCATTGGCTTCGTTGGCAGTTGAAAAAGGTAGACGCGGTCAGGCAATGGGTTTTCATCAGACAGGTGGCGCTATAGGAGCATTCATAGCTCCACTTGTTTCTGCATCTATCGCCGTATTTCTAGGATGGAGATATAGCTTTATGTTCTTGTCAATTTTTGGCTTCATTTTAGGTTTATTCATTTGGACTAGAATAGATGAATCCAAACTCATGGATACAAAAAATGAGAGGATTAGTAATCTTAGATCTATTTTCACAAACCAAAAAGTTGTAAGATTAACTATTTTGTTATTTACCTTCGGTTTATTACATGTCATTTCATATAGAGCGTTGATGCCGTTTCTTACAACTTATGCTATTGCAAAACATGCTCTTAGTTTGGAATCTGCTGCTCAGCTGCTATCTCTACTTCAAATTATGGGAATAGTTGGGAGTCCATTATTTGGAAGGTTATCTGATGGAATTGGTAGAAAACCAACTTTGTACATTATTCTGATGTCACAAGCACTAGTAATGTATCTGATTACTTATTCCTCGGTTGGAATCCTCGTAATTTTACTCGGGGTAATGGGTCTTATTGCATTTGGATGTCTTGCTGTTACCGATACTTGGATCACTGAGATGAATTTTCCTAAAATAATGGGAACTCTAGTTGGTGTTGCTGTAAGTGCAAGTTTCTTCATAGGGGCAACAATTACGCCCATAGTGGGATTTCTGGCAGATAAAGTTGATTTTGATTATGCGTTTAGAATTATAGCGATATTGACTCTGGCTGGCATACCTATTCTCAAAATAATTTCCGATAAAGATTCATGAATCTATCTTTTCTTTCCTAATCTACCTTTGAACTTTTCTATTGGATATCTGCTCTTATTTTTTCCAATTTTTTTGAAAATAGTTTGAGCGATGTCTATTTCTAATGTATTTGATAAGCTAATACAATATATGAAAATGTCAGCTAACTCATCTTTAATATTGGAATTTTGGAAGTTATTGGATTCATTTTTCTTATGATTATCTTTTAATGACCATTGAAATATTTCTAGAAGTTCTGCTGATTCAATGCAAATAGACTCTGCAAGATTTCTTGGAGTATGATATTTAATCCAATCTCTTTCAATAACAAAGTCTTTGATAGTTTCTTTCATTTGTTGGAATGTGCAAACATTATCATTAGTTTTCATTTTTAAACACTAACTCTTTAAGAATACCTAAAACATTTTCATAGGAATATTACTTTTTAGGAATGACTGGCAAGAACATTTCGTGAATACGATTAGCTGAGGACCAACTTTGAATCATGGATTGATTCAGGTAGAAGCTGATAAAAAAAGGAGAGAGATGAAATTATTGCTTAGTCATCTGTTTGATCTTCAATCTCAGCGATGGGAGCATTTGTTTTGACCGATTCAATACCGTTCATGCATGATGCCTTGGCTGTATACGCCTCACTTACGGCAATAATTTCATTATTTGTTGCTCTTAGTCTGAACCGGAATTGTCCACTGGCGTCCTTATAAACTTCAAATTTTGCTGGCATACGTATCCCAGCTTGATATGAGGCCAAGACTTAAGAGGCTTTCTGGTAAAGCATTTCGTGTAGATTATACTATTGGATATCAAACAGGAATTTGTGCATATTTCATTATAACAAGGATCGTATGAATATAGAATATTACTAAGTACATTCTATATTTTATCGAAGAATATCTGGAGCATTATGAACTTGACATTTTGTATCAAGTGTGGCAAAGAGCTTCCTGAAGGTGCACAGTTCTGTTCAGTCTGCGGTAAAAAGACTCAGATTAATGTGAATAGAGAGAACGAGCTTCCAATCAGTGAAATTATTGGGAGCAGTTTTAAACCTTCTATGAATATAGGTAATTTTCTAATAATATTTCTGCCCATGCTGCTTCTTTTTATGACTAGTCTTTACCTTGCTCCGCAGATGTTTCTTCTAATCGTTCATAATATGTCAGCGATTGAAACTAGTGCAATTGGGTTAGCTGAATTTGTTCTAAGTCTTCTTGGAATGGTTTCTATTTTAGTTGGAACGTTATCTTTGTATTTTCTTTTTTGTATATATCAAGCAGGTGTAGTGATTCATAATATTGGTAATAGAATTTCTGGAGAATCGAAACCATATACTCAAAGTTTACGTATGGGTTTCTCAAGGTATCCTTCAATTTTTGTTGCCGCTTTTTTGTTGTCAGTTCTCTCGATATTAGTAGGAAGTATTCGCTATATTGGTTGGTTACTTAATTTAATAATATCATGTGCATTTTTATTGGTATACCAGACAGTAATTATTGATCTAAAAGGATTTGCTGATGGGTTTAAAAGAAGTATTGAATATTTGCGTAATTATACGGCTTCTTATATTATCGTTTATATCGTAATGATTATTATTGGTGGAACCATAGCGATAATTGGTCTCATACCAATTGTTATAGCAGTTATCGCTTTAATTCCTAAATTATTTGGAGTTTTATCTGGAGGACAAACCACTGAAATATTACTTGAAATGGCAAAAATCTTTTCAAACCCTGTTCTCTACGTAGCATCAATTCTAACGTGCATTATCTGGACAATTAATATTCTATATACCGGGTATGGGATCCCTACAAAATTGTATTTAGAAATTAAAAAACAGATCAGTTCTTGAAATATTTATTTGAATAAACATTGAGAACAGGATTTTTATTTTATAAAATATTATTTTAAAAATACATGCGTTTTTGTTAACTAATAATGTTTTTTATGCCATTAGTGTTCAATCAGCAGTCTTAATTTAAAATGAACATGTGGGTTAATCTCTATGCAAATTATGGCATCCTTAGATTATGGTTTTGATGAGATGTGATTTGTAAGAACAAGATTAAGGTCTAGTGCGTGTCAAACTGCAATTAACAACCTATGAGACATGGATGTATCATTCATGATTCAAAAGTGTAGAAGTCCTTATTTGTGAAAAGTGATTTCACTTTTTATAAATCCATTATTTGGGCAAGGAATAATTGTTGCTTGATGATAGTCATGAATTAATTTATGTACCGGAATGTTTGGTTCAAGAAATAGATGATGTAATCAAGAATAGCAGATTGTATCGTAATAGAGAAGATTTTGTATTCGATGCAATTGAGAAGTTTATCTCAGATGCCGTTAAAGAGAAAATCGAAAGATCTTATATCAGAAAATATGGTTAAAGCTCTAGCTAGAATATTATCACAGCGTCAATAATTGAATCTTCTTTAACAGGTGCTTGCATTCAAGTTAATGAAATATAGAGAGATGTTATGCTAATTGAGTTTTTCTATCAAATATCTGGAAAATATTTCTTGGGAATTCTGGCGATCTTCTCCTTAACGGCACTAGTTATGAATGCTTCTCTACTACAGTATAACTTAGAATATCTGATAATTTGATCTATGTCTTTGATCATGGCTTCAGAGAAATATACAATATCGCGATCACTTCTTCTAGGCAATTATGTCATCCTCACGAAGTTAAATCAAATGCAGATTCTGTATAGATTAGAAAGTTTTCAATATAAGATTTGATTTGACTGAATCATAGATGTTACATACTTTATTTATCTCAGCAATATTTCATGTTTCAGAAAATTATTTTTGATTGAAGATCTAGTAAGTTTCATTTCTATTGAGGCAAAGGAGAATTTATGGCATAAGCAGATAAAGCCCAGTCATCTCCCATATCGCTCCGAGTACTAATAAAATTACCACAATGATATACAATCTTCCTGCATCCTTCAATGCTTCTTTGAAAGCAATTTTACGACTTTCAGAAAAATATCGATTTGGAAATATGCTGGAAAGGCTCAAATTTATTCCAGCTGTAGCCGAGAAAACGTAAGCACCTAATTCAAGAATTAATGTTCCTAAAGCTACGATCATCCATTCAATTCCAACTGGAGGTTCGGTTTCAATTGAGGCAGCATATGTAAATAATGCTCCTATAATGAAACCACGGAATATTGTTACCAACCCAGATATCGCTGCTCCTATGAGAGGAATAATTCCAGGGAGAGTCGTTGTTGCAAAAGCGCCTGCAGAAAGATTCACTATAAACGTATATACAATCGCAAATGCAAGATTTCTATCTTCAAATGCACTAATTATTGGAGTGTATACAGGATTTGTTGAAATTCCTTCAAGCATAGGCTCTATGAATCCCAATATGCCTGGTACTTGGATACGAATTAAAATATATCCAATAAAATATGAGATAATGTATAATACTGTAATGAGTAAAAGGAGTCCTTTCATCTTTTTCGCTGTTTTCAATGATTCATTCAAGAATCTCATCACTATTCTCACTTATCCAAATCAAATGAACGATTATCATAAAAATAAAGGTACGATTTGAATAAAATTTGTCTAATAAAAGTAAAGATATTTTTAAACCTGATATGGTGAAATAGTTATTGTGTAATACAACTTAACAAATAGATACATGGCACCTTACATTGCATCATAGAGAATAACTCACAAACAGAATGAAGAAGAAACAGGGATTTGGCATGTTCAACATAGCAATTTTGGTACTTTTAATATCATCATCTTTCTCATATACGGCGTCATCTCTCCCGATCTCTATTCAAGAAGATGTAAGTTTCACTCTTTATGCTATTTACAGTTCTAAAGATTCTACAAGCACTTTTGAGATGCTGGTTGATCATTTTCAGTCAAACATATCCGATGAGGTAAGGAATATGTCATATGATGATGTCAACGAATCAAAGTTATGGTCTTCAAAAGCTGAAGATTATCTAAACAAAAAATCCTATGACAAAGCTAAGAAATGTGCTTATTACTCATGGTTTTT
>Ga0154710_139_pt47 | contig 8648 bp, 8 predicted proteins | sample Rifle2008BG13ft_FD_105570 | JGI IMG/M metagenome (GOLD analysis project Ga0154710, IMG submission 105570) | Candidatus Bathyarchaeota archaeon RBG_13_38_9
AGGGCTGTCGACTTTTTCCATTAGATTTCTAACAGCTCGTACAGCATTGTAGGCATTTTTTTCATTACTTTCTCCAGTTTCATATGCTTGGGCTGCTTCAGAAATTGCTACGAGTTTAGGTAGGCAGGATGGAGCGTTGAGTTCCATGACATAAGGAAGTGTTAATGCACAACCTACTCCATGTGGAACAGTTACAGTAAATGCGTAAGCAGCCGCATGTCCGGCGCATACTCCGGATATTGCTAAAGACATTCCAGCTAGCATGGAGGCTAAAGACATCTCTCGTCTAGCTGTACGATCATTTCCATTACTGCATGCTGTTGGTAGACTTTGAAAGATGAGTCTTACTGCTTTAATTGCAAGTTGCTCACAGAACGGATTAAGATCTATTGACATTAACGACTCTATAGCGTGAGTTAAAGCATCTAATCCTGTGGAGGCTGTTACTTTAGGTGGCATACTTAATGTGAGCAGGGGATCTATAATCGCAACATCTGCAATAATATGTGGTGAGACTATGCCCATTTTCAAATGTTCTTGCTTGTTAGTGATGATGGAGTTCATTGTTATTTCTGAGCCCGTTCCTGAAGTTGTTGGAATAAGTATTTTGGGAATGCCTGGTTTTCGGACTTTTTTGACTCCAACGAAGTCTGTTATTGGTTCTGGATTTGTAATGCTGATTGAGGCTAATTTTGCCATGTCAAGTGAACTGCCTCCTCCTAAACCTATGACTATGTCGTAAACGGATTTTCGTGCGATTTGCACAACCTGTTCTGCGGATTGGAGGGTAGGTTCAGGTTCCACTTGATCAAACAAGTCAATTTTCATTCCTGTTTCTTTTAGAGGTTCAAGCACTTGTTTTGTTAATCCGATTTTACTGAGGATAGGATCAGTGACGAGAAGGGCTGATTTAGCATCAAATTCTTTAGCTAACTGTGGGACTTCTTTTACGGTCCCTTCGCCAAACAGAATTTGCTTTGGTATTTGAATTGTAAAGTCCATTCTCAAGTATAAGCATCCTCAGGAATAGTACGTTAAATTGAATATCTAAATAAGACTAGTGTGACTTCTAGCGTGCGCTAATAAAAAAATATTATGTTAGTTTTAGACTCCTTACTCCTTCTTTACCATATACTATGCGACTACTAAAAAGGCCTCTAAGACCGTACACATCTTTCTCCTCATGTGCAGAGGGATTGAGAAGGAATAATGAAGTGATTCTAGTGTCGGACATTAATTTTAACGAATTTCTAACAAACAAATATGCCGATTGAGGTTGAGTAGACAAAATAAGATCTGTTAAGCTATCATAAATCAGGTTTAGCGGACCTTTGGGATTTTCACTAATAATTGAGGACATCATGATATCGGGTGTCAAGTCGATTATCTTCACATTCTTTTCATTTTCAAGTGTTTTTCTTACAGTTGTTCCGCTGGGGCTTAAAACTACTATTGCCTCTTTGTTTGCAATGGATCCCATTGCGAAATCTCTAATCAATCTTTCATAAGGTGTAAATGGATCAAATTCAAAAAGAAATTTTTTACCTTTAATCTCAGATGCTTCAACACCTAATTGTTCATAGAATTTTTTTGGTCTTGATAAATCTAATTGTTGATTAACTGCTGAAGTTATTCCATCAGGAGTAAACGGTTTTACCAAGTATCCGTCTGCTCCTGCATCTTGGGTTAGTTTTCGATCAACATCTCGACCTAAAACAGAAAATGTGACGACAGGTATGTGTTTGAGCTTAGGTTTGGATTTAAGGATCACACATGTTTCCAGCCCACTCTTGCCAGGCATTACAAGATCTAATAGTACGAGATCAGGAATTTCTTTCTCCGCTTTCTGTATGCCCTCATCACCATTAGTGGCTATTGTTACTAGAAACCCTTCACCTTCCAAAATCATCTTGGCTGCACCTCTGATATCCGGTTCATCGTCCACAATCAAAATTTTATCTGGCAAACTTTTTCACTTTGATTTTGGTAGATTAAAAATAAATGATGCTCCTTTTCCTTCACCTTTTGACTTCACTATTATTCTACCTCCGTGAGCTTCTACGAGACCTTTAGTTACGCTTAAACCTAAACCGGTTCCTTTGATATAAGTCGGCTTCTTGATTAATGAGAATGGTTCAAAGATTCTATTCATATCTTCTTTTCTAATACCAATTCCAGAATCGGATATCGTTGTTCGAATTTCACCATTTATTTCTTCAACAGTTACACTTATGCCCCCTTGTGCTGGAGTGAATTTGTTAGCATTGCTTAGAAGATTCATTAGGATTTGACTGAGCCTAATCTTGTCTCCTTTAACATTCAATTGCCCAGGTGGTAATTGTATATTAAGTATCTGCTGTTTTTCGTCAAATAATGGTCTAAACTCTTCTAAACAGTTCTTAATGATCTCCTGATAGTCAAAATCCTCTTTATTCAATTCGAGTCTTCCAGATTCCATACGTCGCAGGTCGAGAAGTTCTCCGGTAAGTTGCAGTAAACGGTCGGTATTCCGTTTAACTATCTCCAGGTTGGATTTCATGTTTTCTGATAAAGGCCCCATTTTACCTGTAAGAGGATAGTCGACATATGCCTTGATTGACACAAGTGGGGTCTGAAGTTCATGGGTTACCGCAGAAATGAATTGGTCTTTCATTTTTTCAAGTTGTTTACGTTCAGTTATGTCTCTTGCAATTCCTATAAGATGGGTAACCTGACCTTTATCGTCTTTTAATGGCGCCTTTATAGTTTGAAGTATGATTTGGTTTCCTTTAGAGTCGATTAAAGAAACATCTGGTGTGATTATCGTTTCTCCTTTTTCAAAGACCGTTTCATCATGCTTGACGAAATCTTCTGCAAAATTCTTTTGGTATAAATCGTATACTGTTTTACCAATGATGCCTTTTTTGGGCTTGCCATGAAACTTGCAATAAGCATCATTTACGAAAACGAATTTACCATCTTTGTCTTTCATATACATAAGATCAGGAACACTTTCAATTGTATCTTCGATGAATTGTTTAGATCGAGCTAATTCTGCTGTCTTTTCTTCTACCATATCCTCTAGACCGGCAGAATACCGTCTGAGCTCTTCTTCCAACTTCTTTTGTGGGGTTATGTCTGTTATGATGGCGTTGAATCCAGCGATTTTACTTTTAAACATGAAAAGTGTGGGGCTTGAGGCCATATGTATAGCGTCATTGTTTTTACGGTAACCTTTGAATTCGAGATAAAGTTTTTTGTGTGGTTGTCTCCATGCATTCCAGAATTTTGGAACAATATTTTTCTTATCTTCTAGAGCTAAAAAATCCCAAAAATATTTTCCAACCATTTCTTCTTTGGAATATCCCATCATTTTGCATAGTGATTTGTTAACATAATCGAACTTTCCTCTCATGTCTGTTGTTGCTACGCCTGCAGCTGATTCTTCGACCAGACTTCGATATTTTATTTCGCTCTTTCGAAGTTCTTCTTCTGCCTTTTTGCTTTCGGTTACATCTCGAAATGTTAAAAGTTCAAATTGTTGATCTTTGTAATCCAGCATCGTGGAATTAAATTCAAATAATAATTTATTTTTTCCTTCAACTTGTTCTGTTTCAACTTCATAAATCAGTCTTGAAGGTTCGTTAGATCGGAATAAGTTTTGTAGTTTTCTTAGCTTTTCTCGAGAGGGAAGTATTTTGTTCCTTAGTGATCTGTCTTGAATTAATTTATTTTTTAATCCTTGAATTTGATTGAAGGATTTATTTGATGCTATGATCTTGCCATTTAGGTCAAGGAGCACAGCGGGGTCTGGCAAAAGGTCTATTGGAAACTCGTCAAGTATGAGCCTCTGCAAGATAATCAGCCAGAATCCTTACACAATTTTGGTATTATGAAGGAAATATCCATAACATTCATATAAAAGGCTATATTTCCACTGGAAGCCTATGATATTGGTTTAAATTTAAGTAATTGAGTCATTTATGTAGCATAGATGCTTTTTAGAAATAAATTTGAGTTGATTTGTTGAAAAATTTCTGATGAGCGCTAAATGTGACTATTTCAAAGATCAATGTGATGGAATGTTTGGACATAAACCCTAAAGAACATGATACGTTTCCTATACGGCCATGGATAGCGGACTTCTAGTTAGAGATGTTATGAGCAAGAATGTAAAGACTGTCAGACCGAATTCAACAATTAACGAAGTTGTTCGTAAGATGAACAAGTTTGAAATCGGTTCAATCATAGTGGCTGATAGCGAAAAACCCGTTGGAATAATAACCGAACGAGACATACTCCGGCGCGTCTTAGAAGTAACCGTAGCTTCAGAAGCTATGAAAGCCAAAGAAATAATGTCATCACCTATTATCACAATAGATTCTCAAGCAACTACCGAAGAGGCTGCCACACTAATGAATTCTAAACGCATCAAGAAAATACCTGTTCTAGACGAAGGAAAACTCGTTGGCATAGTGACTTCAACTGATATAGTGAGGAATGAGCCGAGACTCGTTGAGACCCTAAGTAAAATGATGTGGAAAAAATCCAAAGAATAATCTGAAACTATCTATTGGTGAATACGTCAATTCAAATGGGTAAATTACATCAACCCCTCTTTTTTACATTTTTTTACAAAATCTATGTAGTCGTATAAGTTGAGAGGATGATCTACGTGCCAGGCGACTGTTGCGCCGTTCGGTGGCAGTTCTTTTTTACCGAGAAAAGTATAACGTCTATCGTAAGTTGCGTATGATCGCTTAACTGGTGGTAGTGGAGGGTCCCATCTTCCTTTACCATATTCTGGAGGGCCTTTAATGTGAAAATGATCTCGTACTTCAAAACCCATTTTCTCTAATCTGTTCCATAAGTCAGGAAAATATTCTTGAACTTCTTTAGTGAGACCGAAAAAAGCCTTCGCTTCTAGTAATCTGTCAATTTCCGCTAGAGCAAGTGCATAATAATATTTCTCTAATACGAACCATTTCGGCAATCTTTTACGAAGTTTCTGAGACCATCCGAATAAAATATAGTATGTTAACCAGAAAATCCTTCTCAGAGATGTCTTTCTAGAATAGATAGGGAAATCAAGATCATGAACAACTGTGACTGGCAAACAATAGCACCTTCTGTTTGTAAGGAAATAGAGCTTATAATTGAAGCTAACTGCAGGTCAATTAATAGGGCAGTATATTAGAGGGTCTGTCTCTAGCTGAGTTGGTTAGTGACTCATGAGTGAAGATTGGTCAAAGGTTAAAGAGAAACAACTTCAGCGAATAAAGAGTATGAGACCCAAAGATAGACTCGATATGGTCCAGTCTATAGCTGAAATCAATCATTATATCTCTAGTAGTTGTCAAGGTTGGACACAATGGCTCTATAATCCAATGATCGTCAGTCAGTTTAATCAAGAAAAACTCAGATATTTTCAAAAAGTTTAGAGAGTTTGGACTTGAGTTTCTAGAATTTGATATATCATCCACTAAAGGTCTTGGAGACAAACTGAAAAAACAAAAAAAAGTAGAGAAGACATCAGGTCCAACATACACGTGATAGTAGTTCGCGCACTATCTTTTTTTAGAATTCATTTTTTTAAGCGCGCGTTATTTTAGAAACAGTTCTTTTGTTATGCTTTTCATAAACTATGTAACCGCCCTCCACTAATGGGAATTATGGCGCCATTCATAAAGTGAGATTCTGTTCCACATAAAAATAATATTACATCTGCCACGTGTTTTGGTTCTCCTATACCCAATGGATTACGAACTTCATAATATTTTTTCCATTTTCCATCATCTTTAGTGACTAAACCTTCAGTCATAGGTGAATATATCAAAGCAGGCATCACAGCATGAGTTCTTATGTTATATTGAATTAATTCCTTAGCAGCGGTTTTTGTTATTCCGATTACGCCCGCTTTTGTGGCACTATATGCGATTTGACCGATGTTCCCCTCGGCTGCCATACTGCTGACATTAATTATGCGCTTGTCTGGAAAACTGGTAGGTTTAGGTATAGGTTTACCTTCTTTTTTTGCTGTTTCGATCGTAAGCTTTGGAGCTTTTATCCAATTCCTAACACAAGCTTGGATGAATAGAAAAGTTCCCTTCAGATTTACTGCCAACATTTCATCAAAGATTTCCTCTTGTATTTTATCAATCATGTTATCCTTTAGAATTCCTGCACTATTAATGAGATAGTCTACGTCCCCATATTTCTCAAATAAAGTATCGACACATTCTTGAACATTTTTTTTATTACTAACATCACCAGTAATGGAAACGAAATCATCACAATAATCCATTATCTGTTTTCGAACGGATTCAATATTTTTCTGATCTAAATCAAAAATTCCGATTTTGGCACCATTTTGAGCAAATTGAATAACTGTCTCTCTACCTATTCCACTGGCTCCTCCAGTGATGAGAGCGACTTTATTCTTAAATTTCATTATCTAACCCTTTACGCAGAGAATAGTGTAGAATATTATAATAAGCAATGTTTGGATATCTTAAGCATAAGGTTCTAATCATTTAGTATTATTCAGCGCGTGCTAGTATTTGAAGAGGGATTCACGGACCAATTTACCAGTAAAAATGCGGGGATGGTTATTCTTTGTTGTAGAGATATCCGAATAGTGTGCACTATTTGTGCTCTTTCTGATCTATTATTAATTTATTGACTTTCCGCAGGAGGGACAATAGGAGACGTTAGCTCTAACGAGTTTTCCACAGTTAGTGCAGTATCTGGTGATTTCTTGTTCTTGGGGATACATCTTCGGTTTTTTCGTGAACCTCACTCCTAAAGCTACCAAAGCGATAGCCAATATTGTGATTATTAGATAGAGGAGATTTAGATATGATGTGTCTGTTTTGGTCTCTTGAATTTGTTGGGTTGTCGGAGTGATGGTTGTTGTGTCTGTAACGGTGATAGTTTGCGTTTCCGTTGGTTGAGGAGATTGAGTAGTCGTAGCTGTTGACAGGATCTCAAACTCTTCGCTGAGTTCCAACTTATTGTCGATGTAGAGCTCCAATTTCCACTGTCCAAGTGTTGGAGGCTTATCTTGAAAAACAATTTTTGAATCATAGGTGTAATCTGTCCAATAGTCATAACCCTCACTCTTGGGGTCATCAAAAGTCTCTTCAATCGTCTTTTCAAGGTTACCGTCTGGACGGAACCATTTTAGGGTGATCAGGTGAGGTTTCTCAACATCATAAAGAGTAATCATAAAGGCAACTTGTTTATCTGTGTCTTCAAAGACGTTGGTGGGGTGAACTGGTTTATAGAAATCAGTAGACTTGTCGACATCTTTACAAAATGTATAGACTCCTATTTCATATGCAGATACATGAGTTATTGAAAGACTTGAGGCTATAAGAGCCATCAGAACCAGAATTGTAATACGATCACAAACTCTTTTGTTAACCAATGATTAACCCTTCTTAGCGTGTGCGTAATTACTTGGTTGTTACTATGAAATTTATTCTATTTTCTTTCCGCAGGAGACACAAAAGCTATCGCCTGGAATTAGCGGTTGACCACATTTAGGACATGTAAGAGCTTTTTTAATTGTAGCTTTTTGCGAAGGTAGTTTACCTCTTCTAATCTTAAAGATCATAGCTGCAATAACGCCAATTACAAACACTACAATTATTATGAGTGCTATTGGATATGTTTTAATTGTGAAATGAATAGTGTCACTCTCTGCAATAGTCTTTCCGTTTTCCTGAAATTCTGCTTTTACAGTCCACTCACCTGAGCTTTTAGGTGCAAAGTCATCTGAAAAGCTTCCATCCGAATCCATTATCACTTCGCGTTTAATGATCTCGCCTTCTCCTGTTTTTTCCCCAAAGATTGGAAGGAGTTCCTCGACCAATGATTTTGGGAAGGGACTTGTGTAGATCAAGATTATTTTTCCTCCAGCGTATGAAGGTGTCAGGGTTCCTTCAATGCTCGGTTTCTGTCCAACAGTTATGAGAAGTAAGGAGTCTGTTGGAGACGGACCTTCTTCTGGATTTGGTGAGATTGAAAGAGTGAAAGGTTTCTTCTTGACTTGTAGTGTGACTGTTGCTGAGTGTTTTAGTCCTCCTCCCTCACCCTCTATTATTAATGGGTAATTTCCTTCTGGTGTTGTTAATGGCAGATTTATTGTTAGAATTGATGTGTAAGGAGGTTTCCCAGATGATGATGAGAATTTGGAGGTTGCGTTATCAGGAAGGTTTGTAGCCTTCAAGGTCACTGTTTCATCGAAACCTCCCAAAGGTTTTACTTCTATGTTAACGGTCACGGCGTCTCCTTGTTCGACGGATATATCGCTAGTACCCATGGTTAAACTGAAATCTTTCTCTTTTACTGTTAGGGTAAAGGATTCTTTCTTTGTTAACCCTCCTCCGGTGGCAGTAATTGGAATAGTGAAGGTTCCAGTCGTTGAAGCCGTTGTGAGATCAATTGTTAATGTGGAGGTGAATGTTGGTACTCCTGAAGCTGGCGAGAAGGTATACTTAAAGTCGCCTGGCAGCCCTGAAAGACTTAGCGAGACGGTTTCTGGATCTCCACTTAAAAGATTTGTTACTATTGTGAAGACTCCTTTCTCTCCAAGGTTAATTGTCTGATTGATAGGTGAGATTGTTATAGTGTAGTCGGTGGGTGCCTTGACGATTAGGGTTGCT
>Ga0154710_139_pt10 | contig 8642 bp, 7 predicted proteins | sample Rifle2008BG13ft_FD_105570 | JGI IMG/M metagenome (GOLD analysis project Ga0154710, IMG submission 105570) | Candidatus Bathyarchaeota archaeon RBG_13_38_9
ATCGATCCACACCAATTATATCCCCTTTATCTCCAACATATTTTCCCCATCCTAGAGATACTCCGGCTTCTATGGCAAGCTTAGGCAGTTTTGGAGGAAGAACTTTCAGTTTGTATTCTTCTGTTTGCTCTTCGAAAAGCTCCCATGAAGGCATCGAGACAATACGAGCTTCTATTCCGTTTATTTTCAATTCTTTGCTAGATGCTAATGCTAAATGAACTTCTGATCCTGTTGCTATTAAGATAATATCAGGTTTACCAGATTCGGCTTCAGATAAAATGTAGGCACCTCTAGGAACGCCATCTCTAATCGGATATTTTACTGGATCGAGAATTGGCAGGTTCTGTCTCGTGAATATTAGGACAGTTGGCCCTTTCCTATCGATCGCCATTTGCCAGGCCATCGCTGTCTCATTGGCATCAGCGGGCCGAATAACTGTTAACTCAGGAATGGTTCTGAGACTCATTAGCTGCTCAATTGGTTGATGTGTTGGACCGTCTTCGCCAAGACTAATACTATCATGTGTAAAAATAAAAATCACATGAGTCTTCATTAACGCTGCTAGTCGTATTGGTGGACGCATATAATCAGAAAAAACAAGAAACGTCGCTGTATACGGAATGAAATTGCTATGTAAGGCCATGCCATTGGCGATAGCCCCCATAGAATGTTCTCTAACACCGAAATGGACGTTATGGGCACAAACTTTACTCAAACCAAAGTCACCATAACCCATCAAGAGCGTCTTTGTTGATGGCGCAAGATCTGCTGACCCACCTACAAGAATATGTGGAGGTGCCCCATTTAGTGAGTGTAGTTTCCTTGTTAGATTATTCATGACTTTGCCTGAAGCTGCTCTAGTTGCTAATGGACCATCTTTCGGGTTGAAGAATTGTATGTAGCTCTTCCAGTCAGCAGGCAATTGCCCTTTTATTGTCTTCTCAAATTGGGAAAAGAAGTCTGGATATTTCTGTTTGTAAGCATCGAGAATCTTGTAATATTTTTTCTCAAGCTCAGCTCCCATTTTGATAGATTTTCGGAAGTGGTTTAAAGAATCTTCAGGAATGTGGAATGACGGTTCAATAGGCCACCCTAGAGATTCCTTTGTAGCTTTCAAAGCTTCTGGACCTAGTGGTTCTCCATGTGCTTCTGCTGAATCTTGTTTGGGACTGCCATATCCAATACGAGTTCTAACTATTATGAGAGAGGGTTTTTCTTTTTGGGATTTTGCAGAATTTATGACTTTTTCAATGTTTTCTAAATCATTACCATCGGGTACCTTAATAACGTTCCAGCCATAGGCTTCAAAACGGCCCTTAACATTTTCTGTGAATGCAAAATCAGTCTCGCCCTCGATCGAGATATGATTATCATCATATAGGTAGATGATCTTGTTTAGTTTTAGAGTTCCGGCAAGTGAGGCAGCCTCGGAAGCGACACCTTCCATAAGGTCTCCGTCTGACACTATTCCGTAGGTATAATGGTTTACTATTTCATATTCTGGGAAGTTGAAACAATTGGCTAGAAATACTTCAGCAAGAGCCATTCCAACACCCATTGCAAAACCTTGGCCTAATGGACCTGTGGTAGCCTCGACTCCTTGTGTTAAGCCAAATTCTGGATGTCCTGGAGTTTTGCTTCCCCATTGTCGAAATTGTTTCAATTCTTTTAGAGGAAGATCATACCCATACATGTGTAAGAGAGAATATAGTAAAGCGGACCCATGTCCTGCTGAAAGTATGAAACGATCTCGATTAATCCATTTTGGATTCTTCGGATTATGACGCAGGAATTTATCCCATAGTACATAAGCCATAGGTGCCGCACCGAGAGGAAGACCTGGATGTCCTGACTGGGCTTTTTCAACAGCGTCAACAGCTAAGAATCGGAGCGTATTTACACAGATTCTATCTAGATCGGTCATAGTAGTATTCATCTTTACTTTGAGAATTTATCATTATGAAATGGTTCCGGTTAACTGATGTTGAGCAAGGGCAGCTGCTCCAACTACACCTGCCTTTCCACCTAAAGATGCTTTAGTGAACCTTAAATTTTCGATTGCTGGCTTTAACGCCTCTTTTTTTGTTTGTTCTTCTATCATTTGGATTAGTTCTGGTATTCCTTCTATTACTCCACCACCAAATACGATAAGGCAAGGGTTGAATGCATTCACTATACTCGAAACACCTGCCGCGATATAGTGACTGGTTTCCTTAACAAGATTCAAAGCTAATTGGTCTCCATCATGGTATGCTTTACTTACAGTGGCAGCGGTTATTTGTTTAACATGACCAGCAATTTCTAATAGAGCCTTGCCAGCAGAAGAATCACTGCAAACAGCATCTTGCGCTCTTTCTGCTATGGCCCATCCACCACCGTATGCTTCCATACAGCCCCTCTTGGAACAATGACAATTTCTACCATCAACTACTATTGTAATATGTCCAAGCTCTCCTGCAGTATTGGTGCAACCTCTCAATAATCTACCGCTGGTTATTACGCCGCCACCTATTCCCGTTCCAACGAAAAGAACAACTAGATCGTTAACACCTTTTCCAGATCCATATTCCCATTCACCCAATGTCGCCGCACGTACATCATTGGTCACAATTACTGGTAGTCCTAATTCTTCTTCTAATCTTGTTTTAAGAGGTACATCACGCCAATTTAGATTAGGCGCAGATCTCACCATGCCATTAACATCAATCTGACCTGCGACACCAATTCCCAAAGCTTTAGGATTATACTTCTCTTGTTGGAGAAGTTTAGTTATACATCCCACAAGATCTTCAACGACACTGTCAGATCCTTTTTCTGAATTAGTAGGATATTTATGTGAACTTAGAATATCGCCTTCCCCATCTAATATGGCCGCCGCTACTTTTGTACCACCAAGATCCACACCTATTGTTGTTGGAGGTAGAATTTTTTCAGCCAATTACCATAACCAACTTTTCATCTAATAAATTGTAAAATTTATTATAATATTCGATTAAGAAATTATTTGAATAACAAATAATTCTTTATAACTATAGAATTACAAACAATTTATCTATTTGATAAACTCCCAGTTACTAAATAAGCTTCCACATACATGAAATTTTAAAGGTGAATTTCTATGAAGAAATCAGAAATCATTGTTCCGTTAGATGTTCCAAAAAGAGTCAGGGAGAAATATATTAAGAATTATTTCGATGCGACGTCAGGTTCTGGAAGACTTATGCTTTTTGCGGGAGATCAGAAGATCGAACATCTGAATGCCGATTTCTTTGGTGAAGCCATTCATCTTGATGATTCAAACCCAGAACATCTTTTCAAAATTGCAAGCAAAGCAAACATTGGCCTTTTTGCCACTCAGCTTGGTCTTATTGCACGATACGGTATGCATTACAGAAAAGTTCCATTCCTTGTAAAATTGAATTCAAAAACTAATCTTATCAAAAAAAATCAAAAGGACCCTTACAGTGAACAGCTTATTGATGTAAGTCAGGTAGTTGAATTTCAGAAGAATAGTGGATTGAAAATACTCAGTGTAGGCTATACCCTTTATCTTGGAAGTGAATATGAGCCCGATATGTTGAGAAAAGCGTCACAAATCATATACGAAGCACATAGACATGGACTAATCGCGGTTCTATGGATCTATCCTAGAGGAAAAGCTGTTAACGATGAGAGAGATCCTCATCTAATTGCTGGTGCAACAGGAGTTGGGGCTTGTCTTGGTTCAGATTTCGTTAAAGTGAATTATCCAAAACAAGAAGGAAAAGAATCAAAAGGAATATTCAAAGAAGCTGTAATTGCTGCTGGAAGAACAAAGGTCATATGTGCTGGAGGACCTTCAACTGACGTTAAGGTTTTTCTTCAGGAACTTCATGAGCAAATTGAGAGTGGAGCATCAGGAAACGCAACTGGAAGAAATATACATCAAAAAGGACTTGAAGAAGCCATTCGCATGTGCAATGCAATATACGCAATAACTATAGAAAACTCTACTGTAGAAGATGCATACTCCAGGTATATTCAAGAATGAAAAAAACATTAGTCTGTCTCGATAGAGACGGCACACTAATTTACGATAAGAAATATCATCTTGGAAGAACCGATGATTGGAAATCTAAAATTAAAATCTTACCAACAGTCATCGAAGGTTTAAGATTACTAAGAACTCTTCCAAATGTGGCAATATATGTAATCACAAACCAGCCAGGGGTAGCAATAAAAGACTTCCCTCTATTGACTCTTGATAGAGCACATGAAGTGAATCGATATATCTTATCTCAAATTGCAAAGATGGGTGGACAGATAGACGGCTATTTCTTGTGCCCACCTGCAAACTTACAATATGTAAAAAAAAGGATTGACTATAATTTTGATGAAGTAATGGTCTGTGATTGTGAGTGTGAAAAACCGAAGTCAGGAATGGTTTTTGACGCACTCAAAACAGAGGGATTAACTCGCGAGGAGACTATTCTATACGTGATTGGAAACCGTTCAAGTGATGTTGAAACAGCACTAAATATCGATGGTATAGGGATCCTGATTCCTTTTGAAAATGAGCCTAGACATATTGAAAAAATAAAAAAACTCAACCAAACTAATGTTTACATTGCAAGAGACTTCCTGGATGCCGCAAAATTCATTGTAGAACAAAACAAATTAAAAAATCGAACACACCAAAATACAAGCGTGCGCAAAACATGAATCCATGAATACTAATTCATAAACAATTAAGAAAACTGTGAATAAGATGATTGACACAATTTTCACAGATTTTGATGGAACTCTCCATGATTCAGACTCGAAATTTGAGAGTAAACTAGATGGATTTCTTGGCTTTGACGGAAAGACTATATGGCATACATTCTTTTTCAAAGTTCATAGAGAAATAATTCATAAAAAATTTCCAGAGAAACATAATGATTCGGCATTTCATTGCGAGTTACTTTTTGAATTATTAGGGAAACAATACGACAAGGAAGAAGCCAAACGTTTTATCCAAGCATGTGAACAAGCGGAAGAGGAGTGCTGGACAAATCCTAGTTATTTTGACGAGACTCACGAATTCCTTCAAAGAATGATGAATAATGATTTTAAAATTTGTTTGACAACTGGGTCTCATGCTGAAGAAAAAGCTCATGGAATAGAGAGATTTTTCTCAAAACAATTTTTTGATTTTACTTTTGATGAAACAATAATTGGTTATAGAAAAACAGAAAATAATTATTATAACAGAGCATTAATTATTTCAAATTCTAATTCTCAACAGACTGTAAGTATCGGTGACACATTGTCACATGACATTTTCCTGCAAAATCCATAGGAATCGTGACAATTTGGATTAATAGAAGAAATGAAAAAATATCTAACGACAACAATATGCCAAATTATGAAATATCTAACCTTCTTGAGGCTTTGGATAAATTGAAGTTAAAGTAACATCTTTTCTGACCACGTATATAGACTACCCCAAGTTTTATGTTTAAAAAACGTTGACAATAGATTATGCCAAAAACTAAGAAAACAAGAAAAAGGACAACATCCAAGAAAAGTAAATCAAGACCGAAAAAAAAGAAAACAAAATCTAAGAAAAGTACGAGCAAAACAAGAACGAAAAAGAAGAAAACAACATCCAAGAGAAAACCAAAACTCCATACCAAAGTTAAAAGAACGATACGAAGGAGCACAAGAACTACAAAACGTAAAGTTGGCAAAGGCTTAGTCAGGATTGGCAGAAGTATAAGTAGATAGAACAGCCTAACCAAATACTAACTCTAAAAATTCTTCCGTTATCTAAGCGTAGCTAATAGATGTTTTATAAAAAAGATAGCATTCTGCAGTTCTTAGAATTCCATTAAGTTAACCGAAACCATAGTGGATTCAAGAGGTGTTCTTCCGGCAATCCAATTGGAAGTCAAAATTACTATCCCGCTTTGATTAATTACAACAATGAATGAAGCTTCACCGTTTTGTAAATTCGCTCTCGTAGAGTTTAGAATGGTTGCTGAACCTGGTGGATCTATTATTAACTCGATAATATCATTTCTACCTCTATCTATTTTGCCGTTAGTATTGACAGCGTATATCGTTATGACTTGTGGTTGACCAATTGCTATAGTATTTGATGGCGGTCCGCTGATGACTAGCTTCACCGCCTCTGGAGAATTGTGCCTAAAAAAATTTGGCCATACACTATAGACCGAGATAATTATAATGGAGAAAATGATTAAAATTGATAAAATAGTTTGCGCTATCTCAACCTTTCTCCATTTTTTCATATGGTGTTGCCGACTCCAAACTATTTACACATATCAATGAGGGAACGTATATGTGGTTCCAATAATGTGATATCTTCATCCGATGCTCCAAACTCAAGCGATGTTACTGGGATACCAAGTTCTTCTCTTATTGTCTCTTTCACAAATCTATCAGATTGTGATATGTTTCTACATCCAACAAGATTTCCTATTATAACTGCATCTGGATTCTGTTTTTTAATATAGGCTGTCAGCATTTTTGATCTTTCGATACTTGGAATATTATGAGGCATACGCCAAATCCATTTTGCTAGTTCCTTTTGAACATTGGTATGCTCAGGAATCAATTCATAGAATAATGAAAGATATGTGTCGCAGCCGACAGATACTCCACCGCAATCCTCGATAAGATTCCAGAATCCCAGTTGTTGGGGAGCCATACCAACAAAATATATTCTTGGAGCACCATCTTGGATTCCTGGTGCAGATTCACCATTTTTATTTCTAGATTCAATTTCTGTTTTGATTCTGTTCAGAATTGATCCTGTTATGTCTGGATCTTGGAGATAGTCTCCTGCAGATGTTTGTATTAGAAAGTACTCTAAAGCTGATACTGGCACAGATTGGGTGGATAAAAATTTGGTGATGTCACTTAGAAGATTTCTTATAAAATTCCCTTTTTTTATCTCTTTGAGAAGTCTTTCTTCAGAGAATTCATAACCTCGCCGGCGACTAAGTCGATTGAACATTGAAGATAATTCTTGCTGAATAAATAAGAGGGCATTATTCTCTGATTCAAAATTGAATTGGGGTATTTCTATTGAGTAGAATGGCCTCCCAATCCTTTTAGACATTGTCCGCCAACTTTTTGAAGATACGTCACAAAATCCTACTGTTGCCAAAAACATATCAATATCTGAGTCATCTTCTTTTGACAGTATTTTACTGGCTGCCGATAGGTTCCAAGGACAACAATCTGCACTCAGACCTGCCTCGATCGCATATTTTGAAGGGTTTACCTCGTCATCTTTTGTAGTAACTAAACCTTCATGAAGAAGTAGATCGTAAGGGATTGCTCCCATCGAAAATATTATTTCCGGAGGGAACAAACGCCATTTTGCAACGACTCGGGATCGAGTCGCACCTATTCTATTCTTACTGTCCAATATTAAATTCCATAATCTGCTGAAGCTTTCAAATGAATCGTCAAACCGTATTTTTCGAGATGAAGTATGTGCTGTGATATCAGACACCTCTCACCATTTCAAGAAAAGCCTCAATTTTTGTTCTAGTAGTTCCTATATCTGCTGGCGAATATTCAGTTTCGATCAGCAATGATGGAATTCCAAGCTCTTTTTTAACATCTTCTTCAATTTCCCTAAATTCTGACCTGTATGTATCGCAAGATTTGAGATTATAGTATAGTAGACCTTGGGATTTACTATCTCTAGCTGTTGCTATTACATAATTCAGTCTCATCATGAAGTCCATCATGTGGGCACATGGAATATTGTATAGATATCGATCTACGAGACCGTCCATCAGTGATCCCTCAATGGAAACATCTTTTCGCCAAAATCTGGAGCCCGTACATAGAGCATCTGCGACTATCTTTCCTCCCGAAGCTTCGACGATATCAAGTACTTTTGTATCTTCAAAGGCTAATATGGAGCCATACAGCATCAACCTGACCTGTTCTTCACTCCGTTCTATGCTACTAGTCTTTATTCTAAGTTCTTTGAGGATATTTGTTATCTCACCAAGAAATTCATCTCTGTCGATTAGATATCCCAAGTGAGATATTCTGAATATATCGCGCCAAGATATTTTAGAGGATCCGATATTCAAATGGTCATATAATCTTCTCATTCTACTTCGAATCAAATTGTATAATCTTATATTCTCTTTGAGTCGTTTGTCTGTGATCTTTGTTCCAGTCAATATCTCGAGATCTTTTTTGAGCCGAGTAAGTTCACTCTTAAAATATTTAGAGGTATGTTCACGTGTTCGAAATCTATTAGAAACTTTTGGGACTCCAACCGAAAACACGGGTATGTCAGAATATTTACGCCAATATTCTTCTACATGTTTCATACCGTCACAAGTGCCTGCAACGCAAATTGCATCAAGAAATGTGTATAAGGGATTTTCGTTTACTCGATTTCCAATACAACTCCGAATATATGGGCAACAATATGATTTCACATATTGCTCTCCAGCCTGCATAGCTTCAGGAACACCACCACTGACTAATCTTAATGGAACCGCATCTGCTGATTTGATCAATTCCTCAGGGATGTAGTTGCAGAAATACCCAATAATTTTCGAACCATTTTCTTTTTTCCTTGCCAGATATTCAGGAAGATCCTTGAATTTCTCATTCAACGC
>Ga0154710_131_pt15 | contig 8464 bp, 10 predicted proteins | sample Rifle2008BG13ft_FD_105570 | JGI IMG/M metagenome (GOLD analysis project Ga0154710, IMG submission 105570) | Candidatus Bathyarchaeota archaeon RBG_13_38_9
AATAGAATATTGAACTTAACACTATAGTAAAAACTAAGAATGTGACAAATTTTACTTCAAATTTTTTTTTGGATTCATTCTTCGCTATTATTTGTAAATCTATTCCACCTATCCGATCGAGCGATATCCAAACCTGTCTAGTGTTTGATCTTGGTTAAAATAACATAACATCCGATTATTTAGATGCTTCAATTTGCTAGCTGACCAAAAATAAATTCTACATAATTCACTTCAATGCGCGTTTGGTAAAGAGAATCAATATAACCGATATAGCGGGCAATAATGTCGAGGCGCCCAAAGCAGTCAATATCCCTAAGGTATTGGCAATACTAGAGGTCAACACAGGACCAAGGGCAAAACCAATATCCCAAGCCACTAAATAGAAAGAATTTGCAAGTACATGTTCAGTAGGACGGACTGATTCTGAAACCATCATGGCTCCAACGGGTAATATTATTCCTTGAGAAATACCGAACAGAATTATACCTAAAATGAAGAGATATGAATAATTTGACAAGACAGCTATTGCAACGAGAATAATTGATAATAACACACCGAGCAAAACAAGAGACCCTTTGCTCATAATTCTATTTGATATTAATTTTCCAAGAGATAATCGAGTAAGTGTAGTGGAAAAGTATAATCCAAAAAACATAGCTGTCACAATATAATAGGGCAGACCTAGACCATACCTTACATGTAATGGAGCATAAGCTAGAACAGTGCCTAAAACAAAAAAATATGAAAAACATACGAAAAAAGAAACTAAAAACGGTTTATTTGAAATAACCGAAACAAGTTTTTCACGTAAATCAAGTCCTTTGCTCCTATCAAATAAAAGAATCCATCTGCTCTCTATCGAGTATAACCTATATGAGAAAATAGATCCAAGAATAAAACCAGGCACACCAAGAATTGAGGCCATATAAAAAACATATCTTAGATCCCCTAACGCAACAATTAGAGTGCCAACACCTGAACCTGTTAGAAGACCTATCCCTGCCAGAACCGAAGATGATGCGATAGCCTGATTTCTGAGATGTTCACGAACGGTCAAAGGAATTAATATGAAGCTGATAGTGATTACTAATGCGAAAGCGATTCCATGAATGAGACGTACAAGAGTTAATCCTATCCAAGAATCTACAAGGACATATGTGAAAGGAACGCTCATCAGAAGAAAGAGACTTATTGAAAACAAGAGTGGAGTCCTTCTTCCACCACCCAAAATCCCAAGTGGTAACTTTATTGAACTTGACGCAATAAAAAAAACAGAGGTAATTATCCCTATCTCAATAATTGAAGCATTAATGAAATCTTTTGCATACATAGATAGAATTGGAGAGACAAGAGAGAAAGATCCTACAGCAAAAAATTGAATAAGACAAATTATTGCAAATGGGGAAAGTAACTTTTTAAAAAATTTTAGCATGATTTATCGTCTAGTTAGTGAAGAAATCATTTAGTTAGACGGCTATATCTGTATAGAAAATCCCACCATGCGTCATCTGATGTTTCAGAGTCAACAACTAATTCAGTAATTCTCTCTACAATGTTGTGATGTCTTTTCTCGTCCGTAATAATGTTCTCTAATAGGAATCTTATTTTTTGATCTTCAACTTTATCCACCATATCTTCAAAGTTTTCCATCATTATCTTCTCCTCTTCGACATGTTCCTTAAGATGTTGAGCTACTTCACCAAGCTCACTACTTTCTAGTTTTGGAGTTTTTTGCATACTCAAAATTATCTCTAATATTTTTGCATGTTTTAGAGAGTCGATTAACAAGATCTGCATTAATATTTTTATCACGTTATTTTTCGTCTTTTTTATAGTATTACCTAAGTGGCTTACAGTTTTCCTTTCATCTTTAATCATTTTTTGAATATTTTCTTCAAGTTCTTGAGGATTCAATCAAATATTTTCTCCTTACATGCTCCAGAGACATACAGTATTCTGGTTTTCTCTGTTATGATTTGTCACATTGATAAATACTTGCGGATCCTGAATTCTATTCCAATCGACAATACATTATCACAGACATTATAAGCCGTGTCTGTAAGTTTCTCCTCTAATTATTCCTAGTTCTTCAGCAATTTTCACTACTTCTCTGTATTCTTTAATTGTTGGACGTCTTGCAATTTCTTTGTAGTCCGAAGCTTTGAACATAGGTCTGTATTGATCCATAATGTTGATGTAGGTTTCCTTTGATATCTCCTTTGCAATGAATTCCAAGACTGTTCTACTATTTGCAACATCATTTGGTAGAACCAAGTGTCGTACTAATAATCCTCTTGTAGCAATTCCATTTTCAACCTGTAGATCACCCACTTGTCTATGCATCTCTTTTACTGACTCTCTACAGCATTCAAAATAATCAGGAGCATCAGAATATCTACCTGCAGATTCAGCTGAACCATACTTCATATCCGGCATATAGATATCAACTATCCCCTCCAACAATTTTATTATCTCAACATTTTCATAGCCACCACAGTTCCAGACTATTGGCAATTGTAATCCCTTTGGAATAGCGAAGTCTATCGATTTCAAAAGTTGAGAAGCAAAGTGTGTCGGTGTGACGAAATTTATATTGTGACAATCACGCGTCTGCAAATCTATTATGAAATCTGCTACTTTTTCCTCACTTACATGTTTGCCATAACCTTCATGACTAATATCATAGTTCTGGCAGTAAACACATAAGAGGTTACAGCTCGCTAGAAATATGGTTCCAGATCCACTGTCACCTACTAGAGGATCTTCTTCACCGAAATGAGGTCCATAACTTGATACAGAAAGTTCTTTGCCTGATCTACAGTAACCTTTTTCATCTTTCAGCCGGTTTACTCCACATTTTCTGGGGCATAGCTCACAACTCTCAAGAATACTGTATAACTTGTGAATTCTATTTTTCAGTTCTCCATTCTGATACAACTGAAGATAGGCAGGAGTCATGATACATCATGAAAAATTTACTTACTTAACTAAATTCTCCTTTGTTCATAGAAAAAGGTCATGGTTTATTTTAGTTACTAGCTAGCAAGTCATAATTTACCGTCAATCATATTGTATCTATGTATTCTTTCTTCATATTCTGCCCTTGATCTTGTTAGGAGAAATTTTGAAAGCAGATTCAATTCTTTCAAGATTTTACCTTTCAGTCTTGGGCCTCCTTCTAAGTTTTGAGTGAAGGATTTCACATAATCTAGAGCTTCTAGGGCACCTTCGTTTCGTTTCTTAAGGAAGAATGTTATGCCGTACATGAGTATAATTGGAGAAAAGATTTATTATAATGCAGAGAGAAAGGCGAATTTGAAATATCATTCGTTAGCTTGCTATGATGCGCTCAAAACTATGCATTTCAATTTTCGACCTTGGGTGTAAGGGTGTAGATGAATCAGGGGTATGCTGATTTCTTCTGTAGTAATTTGATGAGGATTATGATGTTGTTTGATGTTCATGTTAGTCAGGGTTAATCATTCTATTTCGTCAGATGCTTTTTATGTAGTGATAAAAGTTCCTTCGCTCTTATTTCGCAGTCTCCTACTTTGAGTTCTTTGCAGTCATAATCAAATACTTCTTTCCAAGTTTCATAGCATTTATCTGTGAAGACTATAGTCCCATCTTTTTTTATCTGTTCTATACCATCGCCTAGCAATGCTTCTTCGTTTGTTTTTACAGCTTCTTCAACAGATACTCCTTTAGGCAATGTTATTTCCGCGCCTTTGTTGCTTAATTTGATTGGATAGCCTCCGGGTAGACCTAATGGACCGGGAGCATGTGTATGTTGTCCGGTATTGTTTAGGATGGCTAAGGCATTTTTTACACCTGAACATGCTGCAATGAATCCGAGATGGTGTATGGTGAAGTTTGAGAGGTATTTGCCTACGTCTAATAGAAGTTTTTTGATCTCTAGTTTGTCTGTGATGTCGGTTCCTTTATGATGTATTTTTAGGATGTAGGGTAGACCGCCGCTATCTCCGAATCTGAAGAGACGATTGAGTACAGCGTATGGTGCGATTAAGTATACTGTTATGTTTTCTATTTTTTCTTTAAGTTTGTCTGCTGCAGCTTTCTGTATTCCTGGTGTAATATAGTCGAGGTTACCTAGGCCGATTAGATTTCGTGCTAGGCCTGCTCTTCCTAGCATGCAGTTTACAACATCTGGATATGGGGACATTATTACATGACTGTTTAGGTTGGATTTGATTACTGCTTTCATTAATTTGTAGGTTAATGTCAAGTGACATGGCACAACGTTTGCAATACCCGCAGTTGTTAATTGTTCAGGTATTTTGTTTGGTAGTCTTGCCCATTCGAAGTTTGACATGAGTGTTGCGTTGTGCATTATGATGTCTGGGTTTGTGTCTTTGAGGATTGTTGCGGTTTCATCGATGTTGTTGAGGTCTATTTTTTTGAATTGTATGTCTGGGTTATGTCCTAGATGTGCTGCACCTGTTCTTGCAGAATATATTTGGCGTAAGGCTGTTTCTTTGTTAATGTCGGCTGCTATGATTGTGTTGATGTTTTCTTTTCTGGCGAAGAGTTCTAACTGGTGTCCACCAACATCTCCGAGACCTATGATCATTACTCTGTTCATGGAGTTCCTTTTCCTTGATGATAGAGTAGTGGTTTTTGTTAAAACATTTTAGAATAGGATATGTTTGGTGAGTTATTTCTTAAAACATCGTTCTTTATGAATGTTTAATAATTGAATATTTTAGCTGTTTTCAAAGGAGACTTGGTATATGCCGATAATGAAGGGAGATGACATTTTACTACATTATGATATGATGCTTGAGAATGGAAAAGTTATCGAGACTACTCGGCGTGGGGATCCGTTTTGTTTGCATGTTGGTTCTAATGTTATGCCTGAAGGTTTCGAGAAAAGTATTGTTGGCATGAAGAAGGGGGATAAGAAAAAGTTTCGTCTACCACCTGGGAAATTGTTTGGTGAGAAGAAGGAGAATTTGACTGCGGAGTTGCCGAAATCAAGTTTTATGGATGATCATGAACTCTCCAAGGGCAAGGTGGTTGAGGTGTTTGGTAAAGCTGGTGAGGTGTACCTGGCTTCAATTCTTGAAGTGAAAGAGGATACTGTTCTTGTTGATACTAATCATCCATTAGCTGGTATAAGTCTACTTTTTGATGTAGAGATAATAGATGTATTTCCTGTAGGAAAAAAAACCCAATCCAAAAAGAAAACTAAAATATTGAAAAAAGCTAGAGTTAGGCGGAATAAGAAAGCTAGTTGAAACTTGTATCATAAAGATGAATTATGTGGTTTTATGATAGAATTCAGATAGGGTCAAAATAAGTTATTATATTCTGTTATCTTTTAATATTTTAATTTACTATCTTTTTTCATCTTAGGTGTGCGACCAAAATAATTAATCTTGTTAGTGAAGAATTAGAAATGTTACGAGATTACGCCAAAAAAGGAATTCAAGTCATATCTCCTCTGACTTTCACACAAAGGATAGAACTTATACAAGCTGGTGTTCATGCGAAAAAACTCTCAGAAGACGCAGATGAAGTCAGAAAAGATTTGTTTACCTTATCCAGACAATTTATTGAGATTGATGACATATGGCGAATTTGTCGTAACCATTTGAGTAATCTGAATGGCAAATCAGAAGAATTAGATGATGCTTATGAAAGACCCAGAAATGAGTTTTCAAGAATATCAAAATTGGCTGAGGAATGAACCAGCGTACTAATTATTGTAGACTAACACACATTGCAGAATGTTATTGTTGTGATGGCGGTGTGATGTGGTATATTTTTCCTTCTGGGGTTTTGATGTATATTCGGTTTTGTATTCCATCCGGACTTTGCCCATCGGAATCTGATGTTGGTTGAGTCTCCTCAAGAGTCTCAAGCCTCCTGTAGGCCGCTTTCAATGCTTCACGTTTACTTCTATACTCGCCAAGAGAATACATTTCCGCTTCAATATTGGAAGCATCTTTTCCAAGAACTTTCCAAACCCCAATCTCTAACAGGGCTTTCTGGTATCTCTTGTAAAGTTTCGGATGGTTCTTTTCAAGCCAACCCGGACCCCCCTCAACAGAAGGTGTAAGATGATCCACAAGATCAGCCCTCTTAACACTAACTGCAAGAGGATCCACTTTCAATCTCCTAATATACCCCTCATAACTTTCCTGATCCTTCCTCTTCTTCTAGCAATACTAACAACATTACCATCATCTCTTGCAGTTTCACCTAAATTTACTGGGAAAACTGTTTTCGCCACTGTAACAACGCAAGCTCAGGTTGATGCTTTAGGCTCAGAAGTCAATGCAATCGGATATGACATTGCTATTTTGGTGGACGGCTCAAATCTGGTTATAGATGGCAAGACAATTCATGATTCAACATGGTATGGAATAGCTGTAGACATGCAACAAGATGTTACAGTATCAAACTGTGAAATATATAACATAGGAGACCACACAGGCAGCGAATTCACTCCAACAGGTAACCAGCATGGCGTGGCCATTTACTTCTGGTCCAGCTCCGGAACAGCCTCAGGTAACACTGTATCTGATTATCAAAAGGGAGGCATAGTAACCAACAATGATCCGGCCAATCCAGCAGATAATACTGTAAACATTCTCGATAATACAGTCACAGGATTAGGACAAGTAACGTTCATCGCACAAAACGGGATCCAAATGGGCTATGGTATGAAAGGTCTCGTAAGAGGAAACGCTGTAAGCGGAAATTATTACGTTGATGTTGACGTACCAGGAAAAGGCAAAGCTATCGGTCAACAAGATTGGGTATCATGCGGAATACTACTATACTTAGTGAAACCTGGAGCAAACGGTGTTGAAGCCTCACAAAACAAGATTAGCGACAACCAAGTTCCATACTATATATACCCAGCAAAATAACTGCCATTATCTAGAATAAGCTCCCATACAAGCGTGTGCTAGCGTATGCTATGAAGTCGTGTCGACCCTTGTCTTTGGATATCGTACCAACAGTATCGCCAGCAAGGCAATTCCATGTAGAACGTATGATAGAATGAATGCCCAGTAATAATTTTGATACGCATCATAGATCAGACCTGCTACAACTGGACCAGCAGCACCAAAACACATGAAAATAAGATTCATCAAGCCAAAAATGACACCGTACGAAAATAATCCAAAGCTTCTACTTACAGCCAGAGACATGAATGGTAACCAGCAACCCATACTCACCCCCAATATTATGGCATACACTATGAGAATGATTACTGGCATTGATGATTTCATAGTCATCAGCATTGTGATTGCCGTTACCTGAGCGACGATTCCTATAACGAGAATATATTTAGCCTGAACATGATCACCCAGCCAACCGAAAAAATATTTGCCTGCTCCACTACCAAAACCAGATAGACTCATGACTGAGGCAGTCGCAACTAATGGAAAACCAACGCCTTGTAGATACGGTACTTGACTTTGAAAGATTGCATTATTAGCCACAGTAAATGCAGCTAAAGCAATCATTAACGACCAGAAGATTGGAGTTCTCAAAGCCATTTTCAGGTTCAGATCCACCTCACGCATCGGAGTTAGTGGAGTCTCATCATTCTTCTGAATTGCTTCTACACCGTCAGGTTGAAGACCCATGTCAGCTGGTTTCGACTTTATAACCAGAAGTGATAATGGAGTGATAATTAAAGCGGTCAGAAGCCCAGAAATGATACAGGTATTACGCCAACCGAAAGTAGGAATAAGAAAGGCCCCCACAATCGGGGGCACAGCAAAACCACCAACACCAATACCAGTACCCAGAATACCGATAGCCCAACCACGACGTTTCTGAAACCAATTACTAATAACCGCGCTTGCCGGCACAACCCCAATAGCCGCGGAACCTACACCCAAAAAAATTGCGAATAGGTAGAACTGCCAAAGTTCTCTAACAGTACTGATCAGGACAAAGCCAAGTCCTAACAGAGACGCGCCGACAGCGATAACATTTTTCTCTCCATAATACGAGTTTAACCGACCAATTAAGGGTGAAGCTACTCCTATCGATAGATAGACTATAGTGATAATAGCCATTATTCCTGCCCGACTCCAGGCAAATTCCTCATGAAGAGGGTTAACATAGAAACTGAAAGAGTACATAATGAGGCCATTCCAAAAAATCTGGCATAAAAAGAAGAACAAAAGTATCCAGTAACCGTAGAAGAACTTTCTAGTCATGCCCTTTCGTCCAACAACTTCAACTAAAAAGCCTTCGCACACCTACTGTCAATATCGCACGCTTCTTTATCCAGTAGTGCTTGTGGCACTGCCGGTTAATTTGATGGGTTCATTACCGTGAGCCATCCTAGAGGTAGAGGTATACGATGTTGACGTTTGCAGTTACTGTGATCGATCCTGAGGGCACTACAGGCATCTCTGGGGTTACAGCACCACCTAGCATGTCTATCTTTTCTGCATAGATTGGCCCCCAGTAG
>Ga0154710_127_pt4 | contig 8264 bp, 9 predicted proteins | sample Rifle2008BG13ft_FD_105570 | JGI IMG/M metagenome (GOLD analysis project Ga0154710, IMG submission 105570) | Candidatus Bathyarchaeota archaeon RBG_13_38_9
TAAAAAATCGAATTATTGACACAACTTATCTGTTAAAAATAATTCATGAAACACAAACAAGAAATGGTATGAAAATATCGGATTTGGCTCTATCCGCCCAATCGTACCTTGCCAGATCACTGGCTGAATTGGCGGTTGAATGTGCGATCAGTGAGGGAATAGAGGCTGTTGGATTTACTGGAGGGGTAGCTTGCAACTCATATATTACTAATATGATAAGACAGAAAGTTGAAAAAAGTGGATTGAATTTTCTATCACATGATAGAGTGCCACCTGGAGATGGTGGAGTCTCTTTAGGTCAAGCGATTGCTGCTACAAATATTATCTAAGTTCTTGAAGTATTCCTTTAGAAAATACAAAGATTTTTTCAGAACCGTTTATATGAAGGCCTATCGAACAATACTTTCGTTTTACAGAATGAAAGCGAATCTCTAGTTTGGATAAACGCAGCGATTTAATTACTTAAAAGAGTTTGAAATAATTAGCTATTAATCTGAGAGTATGAGAGAAAATGTGTCTTGCGATACCTGGAAAAATAATGAAGATCGACGGTGATCTAGCAAAAGTCGATTTCGGAGATGGAACGGCTAGAGAAGTAAATGCTTCCTTAGTTGATGTAAAAATCGGAGAATATGTAATTGTGCATGCGGGATTTGCTATTGAGATTCTTGATGAAAAAGCTGCTAAAGAGACGCTGAAACTCTGGGATGAGATATTGGAAAGGCGATAATCAGATTCTCTGAGAACAGATGAAAAAGTGATATTTTGTCATGACGAAAATTGTGGAACATAAGGAAGACGAAGTTTTTGATATTGAATTAGAAGAAAGTATATTAAAGAAAAATGAGGATTTTGCAAAAAAGAATAGTGAATTATTCAAAACGCATAATATCAAAACCATAGATATTATGGGGTCAATAGGGTCTGGAAAAACATCTCTAATTGAAGCTATGGTTAAAAGGCTGAAAGAAAAGTATCAAATTGCCGTTCTTAATGGAGATCTAACGACTACAATTGATTCAGATAGAGTAGCAAAACATGGCGTTGATGTTATTCAAATCAATACTGGAAAAGAATGTCACTTAGATGCTAATTTAATTTCAAAAGCTCTAGAAGATATGGAATTAGACCAATTAGATCTTATCATAATTGAAAATGTAGGAAACCTGATATGTCCAGGAGAGTTCCGATTAGGAGCTGAACAGAGACTTGTAGTCATAAGTGTGACAGAAGGACCATACATGGTGTTGAAGCATCCTTTCATTTTCATGGAAGCTAATGTGGTGGTGATAAACAAGTTAGATCTTGCTGAAGCGATGAACGTAGAATTTGAAAAACTAAAAGCTGATGTGATGAGAATCAATCCTAAAGCTGAGGTAATTGGAACAAGTTGTAGAAATGACAAAGGAATCATATACGTAATAGGAGCTCTAAATCTAAGCTGACGATTACGTTAATTGATGCTGGCTGCATACATGCATGAATTATCTATGGCAAGTAATATTATAGATATCGCAATCCACGAAGCAAAGAAAAGAAATGCTACTTCAGTTATCGAAGTCAATCTTGTTGTTGGAAAATATTCAATGCTAGGGCTGGAACAATTATGTTATTGTTACGATCTACTAGTAAAAGATACACTTCTTAAAAACTCAAAATTAAACATGGAGCATGAAGACGGTAAGATCCATTGTGACAAATGTAAATACAAAGGACCAATACCATTGAAAGAAGAACTAGAGTATCACATCATCTTCCCAACTCTTGTGTGTCCAAAATGTGGAAATCCGGCGGAGATTATTTCTGGAAGAGACTGTTACATTAAATCTTTGAGGGTTAAGAAATGAGTCAACTAATGGAGTTCAGGGATAAAACTACCGCTGATAAAATTATCAAAAAATTGGCTTCCATGGATCTAAACTTGACGTTGATGCACGTATGTGGGACACATCAGGATACTATAGTGAAATATGGCCTAGATGATTTACTAAAAAAACATGGAGTTCGAATCAGACAGGGTCCAGGTTGCCCAGTCTGTGTAACCACTACTTCTGAAATCGAGATGGCGTTGGAATTAGCTAAGAAAGGTAAAACGATAGTTACTTTTGGAGACATGCTTAGAGTTCCAGGTCTAAAAGAATCACTAAATGATGCGAGATCACAAGGTGCAAAAGTAAGGATTGTATACAGCATCACTGACGCAGTAAATCTTGCAAAGAAAACTGATGATGACATAGTATTTGTTGCGATAGGTTTCGAAACCACAGCTCCAAGCACGGCGATAACTTTACTCAAGGATCCTCCAAAAAATTTCTTTGTACTGAGCTTCCATAGATATCTTCCACCAGCACTTAATGCTCTCCTTGGAATGGGTGAACTTAAACTACAAGGTATTATTGAGCCAGGTCATGTAAGCACAATAATAGGAATGAACGCATACGAAGGAGTATCCTCTAAGTATGGTATCCCACAGGTAATTGCGGGTTTTGAACCTCTGGACGTATTAATGGCTGTCTATATGATAGCAAAACAAATCCATGTATCAAAATCAATTGTAGAGAATGAGTATAAGCGAGTCGTGAAAAAAGAAGGTAATTTGAAAGCTCTTAAGGCAATATCGGAAGTTTTCGAACCGAAGGATGCAAAGTGGCGAGGGTTCCCAAAAATTCCTTTATCCAAGATGGCAATTAAGAAAGAATTTGAATCTTTTGACGCTGAAAAACAATGGGCTGATGAACTGAAATCAATTGTGAATAATGAATTCACGGAACCTAAGGGTTGTGAGTGCCATAGAGTACTTCGAGGATTAGTTGAACCTAAAGAATGCACATTATTTGGAGAAACCTGTAATCCAAATCATCCAATTGGGCCGTGCATGGTTTCTATAGAAGGATCCTGCAATATTGAATATAGATACCGAAGAATTATTCGTTAACATTCACGACAGCTGATAATATGGATTCTATTAAGATGGGGCAATCAACCCTAGATAATTTATTCTACTTGAATAATAATTATTTATTTTGAATCTTTTTTCAAAGAGAATATTTTACAGGAGAAATATGGACTGTATCAGAGACTGATTGTAGTTATTTTATTTTTAGGAAGTCTAATTTTATTATTGACTCATGGATCCATAATTTTATTTGAAAAATCTTTTTGGATTCTTATTATGATTATCTTTTTGGTGATTCAATATATCCTTCTGAAGTTCTTTTTTGAAAAGGGGAACCAAAGATTCGTGTTTTCTACATGGAAGTTTATTCGTATTGAAATGAGTATTCTTGCACCCTTGTCCTTCGTTATGATATTTCTCCTATTTCAGATTTTGATAATGTGGATGAGAAATGATAAAATAATTAGCTTGATTGAAGATCAACAAAGTTTCGCCTACTATTCATTGGCCCTCCGAATATCAGAACCGATAGGATACATATCCGAATGGCTTCGGGAGATGCAAATTCCATTACTTTATTGGGGCGGCCATATGGCAACACATTTGCCTGGCTATCCATTGATGATCCATATTGCGTTTCAGATATTTGGAGAACATTCCTACTCGGTTATGTATTTGGTTTCAATACTTTCGGCTTTAACAATATTTCCAATATTCTGGATATCAAATTTAATCTACGGTTGGAGAGTTGCAATACTCTCATGTATTTTATATTCATGGATCCCTTCCTTAACCTTAAATTTTCCATACATGGATTTGATCCTAGGATTCTTTGTATGCTCATCTATCTTATTATTCCTACAATCATTTAGAACTCAAAATACAGTTATGAGTCTAATTGGAGGGTTGATACTTTCATCATGCATTTTCATGTCTTATGTGTCCGCATCTATTCTAGTAATGGTTTTGATATTCACAATCTTTTCAGGTGAATCCAAAAAAATTATTAATTTATTATTCTATTTTCTAGGAACAGTTATTCCCTATGTGATTTTAGAAACGGTAATTGGTTGGCCTATTATTCAAGCAACATTATCGGCTCAAAGAACAAATTCATGGTTCTACTGGCATCTACACTCATTGAATCCATTAGTTTGGAATATCGGCCATTCCACATTGTTTTTTTTCATGCTCATTGGATTACCTGTATGCATAATGTTTTTCATATCTCTGATTAGATCGCTACGCTATTTTTTCCATGAACATGAAAACAGTACATTTGTATTAAGTTTCGCAGCTGTATTGTCCATCACCATATTGTTTGCGAAACTCGAGCTGGCAAGAGTAGCTAGTTTTCTAATTCCGATTATTGTGATAATGGCAAGTGGTGAAATAATGAAATGGAAAAATGAAAATAACTTAGTTACAAATCTTACTTTGCTAATTATTGCTCAATTTATTGTATTTCTTGTACATGTATCACAAGTTGACTTGTATTCTTACATGTTAGGTTATCCTATTGTATGAGAAATATGCGTGTTTAGCATATCCTTGGCACTGGGTCTCCAATAGGTGGTAAGATAATACGTTTGCCACCAATTGAAGTCTCTAGGCCAACGTAATTAGATCCTTTAGTAACTTTGCCGATAATTGCAGCGTCGTGGCCACTTTCAGTACCTTTCAATTTATCTAGGATTTCTTCAGCTTTTTCCGGTATTGTTGCTATAACGAGTTTTCCTTCATTACCGATCTCTAAAGGATCTATGCCCAACATTTCACATGCAGCTTTAACTCCAGTTCTGATGGGTATCTTTTCTTCATGAATTGTAATTCCTGTGTTTGATTTTTCACTCCATTCATTCAACACATTAGCTAATCCGCCACGTGTAGGGTCCTTGATGTTAACGATGCCTCCTATTTGGAGCAGTTCGTTTACAACTTTGTTTAGGGGCATCATGTCTGATTTTACTTCTGTTTCAAAACCGTAACCTTCTCGCGATGAGAGGACAGCTATGCCGTGATCACCTAAGGTTCCAGAAACGATGATGCTATCTCCATTGGATAAGTTTGAGTCTAAAAGCCATCTGGATTTGAGGTCTCTATGCTCCCTCACAATTCGCAGATTTTCATCAAGGTAGCGGCTTCGCTTCCCGATGCCAGATGTATTAATTACGAATTTATCTAATGCTCCTTTCTCCATGACTTTGGTGTCGCCAGTTAGTACATATACTCCGGCTTCCTCACAAGTTTCTTGCATGCTTTTAAGAATATTTTCGAATATTTCGATTTCGAAACCATCTTCTATTATGAATCCGGATGTAAGTGCTAAAGGTTCAGCGCCTACTGCAGCAATATCGTTTACTGTCCCGGTAATGGCTAACCTTCCAATGTCTCCGCCTGGAAAAAAAAGAGGTTTAACAGTGTGCGAGTCAGACTTTAGAACGATGTCATCGATTACGGCTGAATCATCAAGAGCCTCCAATGGGACCTCGGCTGAACTTCCACCAAGATATTTTAGAATATATCTCTTGATTAGTTCTTGCATGGCAGTACCCCCGCCACCATGGGCCATTGAGATTCTATCCATATTCATACCTTCTAATTGGAGGAGCTTTCAGATTCAATGATTTATGTTTATAGCAAATAATGAATGTGTTTGTGGTGGGGTCGGCGGGAATTTCATGACGATGTCAATTTGAACCCGCGACCGCCAGCAATCTGGTTAGATCCCCAGGTTCACCGCACATATGTGCTCTGGTATCCTTTGGGCGGTTCAGACCTTGACCAAGCTAGACGACGACCCCATGACATAATCTAATTGATTCAATATCCTTCTAATAAGACCATTCATTGTCAAATGGAAATCATGATAAATTAATGATCTTCCAAATTGAAATTTACGAAAATGTCTTTGAATAATTGATTTACATATTCCTTTGTTTTCATTCCTTTAGATTTTGCCAGAATCTCAATTCTCCGATTCATCCCCGTAGAGTATTGAATAGCTTTTTTCGGAGCTTCAGCGAGTTGTTTTGGAAGGTTGATATCTATGGCTGTTTTCCTCAAGATGTGTTTTCTGACCTTATCATTTGGGTTTGAGATCTTTAATTCTGATGGAATTGATAAGCCATATTGAATAAGTTCCCAATCTGCATAAGGATGAAGCATTCTCACTGTTTCTGGAGCAACCGACTTTTCACAAACTTGAAAACTATCTTCATGTGCATCTCTAACTCTATTAAAAATCGCTTCATGAAGTGCATTTGAACCTCCCTCATCCAGTATCTTTAAAAACCTATGATAACCTCCGAAGAGTTCATCGGCTCCTTGACCAGTAAACACTCTTGTTATGCCAGAGTTCCTTGCAAGTTTTGCACATAGATAAAAAGGGGTAGCTAAACTCAATTTTACTGGATCAGCTTCCTCTATTCGCCATATGTTTTCTTTCAAAATATTTTCAAGATTATCTTCATCTATTTCTTGAATCTGCAAATTGATTCCAAGAAGTTTCGCTGCCTTTTCTGCCCATTCTGTTGAAGGTTGACCTTTAACTCCCACAACTAAGCCAACAACATCAATATCATTTTGAGATAAAATATGTGCGATAAGAGAGCTATCTATTCCTCCAGAAAAACAAACTCCTACTTGTTTGGATTTTAATGATCTTTCTAATACAGCTTTTCGCAATAAGCTTCCTAATCTTTTAGCGATAACTCCATTATCAGCGTCAATAGATTGTTGCGATCTTATTTGTCGTACACATGAAGGTTTAAGGTCGTGAGCCAATCGCCAAATATGGCCAGGTGGGAATATCTTCGTTTTTTTTATTCCAAGATTCCAGAGAGCTTTTTTTTCAGTCGCTAAAGCGATAAAATCTGTATTCCAGCCATAGTATAGAGGTTTGAGGCCGATAGGATCCCTCGCAACAACTATGTTTCCCTCGTGAAGGATTACAATCTCATATTGACCATCAACTTGTGATACAAATTTTTTTAATGATCTTTCTGGAGTGTTCTCAGAAAGGGTTTCAAATAGTTGATCGAATGATTGTTGAAATTCCAGATAATCGCTTTCAATGATTAACGAATGACTATGAGATACAATTGGTTGAGGAGAATCAGTTGGCTCAATCTTCGACACGTTATATGCAATCGCAACATTTGACGACTGAATTTGGTCTAACTCTTCAAGTTTTTTTGTGAAAAAGCATCCATGATTCGTTGCAATACCTAGGCTTTCATTTCCCCTATGTTTTTGAGCCTCCATCATCTTCTTCAAAATAGGAATTGTATTGAAACCTTTTCTCGATTTGACTGCGCTTACAGCACCCATAAATACTCTCTATTCCCCTTCAGATTGATTTCATGAAGTTGTTCAATGACTATTCAGTTCGATTATTTTGAGTAAAAAGCCTTATACATAGATTTTAAATGAAATCTTATTGAGGATTGATGAAATTGAAGGACCCAATTCCACTCACGGCAAGGATCTTAATCTCTACAATCTTTATCATAGCAGCAATAAACAAATCTATGGATCTTCTGGGAAGTGAACAATATATGACAGCGTATGGTATACCTGCCGCAGGAGTATTATTGGTTCTTTCTGTAATAATAGAAATTTTTGGAGGCCTATCAATACTATTGGGATTTAAGGCTAAATGGGGGGCTATTGCTTTATTTATATTTCTAATACCGACAACTCTCATATTCCACACAGAGGTCACAGATCAGATTCAATCTATGATGTTGCTGAAAAACTTGTCAATGATGGGTGGACTACTTATGGTAGCGAATTATGGATCAGGTCCCTACAGCCTTGATGAACACTTCGATTTAAAAAAGAAGACTTGAGCAGAGTGAACTGCCCAACCTGATTCCAAAACAATTATTTAACGTAAATATCGTAGAACCCATAAGCCATTTAAGAGTAAGATGTAATCAGAGCCTATATGCCAATTCTTCCAATAGATATCGGACGTTATGGAACCCCAGAAATGCGTAACATCTTCGAAGAGGAGAGCAGACTTCAGAAAATTTTGGATGTTGAAGCCGCAGCTGCATATGCTCATGCACAAGTTGGTAATGTTCCAAAAGAAGTAGCTGAAGAAATAATAAAAAAAGCAAATATCCAATATGTAAAACTCGAAAAATGCAAAGAGATCGATAAAAAGATCAACCATGACCTCATGGCCATAGTTAAAGCGTTAACGGAGGTTTGTTCCCCATCAGCATCAAGGTGGATTCATTTTGGACTAACAAGTGCTGACGTTGAAGACACAGCATATGCCTTACAGTTCAAAGAAGCTCTCAAGATCATACGAATAAGACTCATCGATCTAGAGAAAATTTTGATAGGGCGCGTAGAG
>Ga0154710_135_pt1 | contig 8019 bp, 7 predicted proteins | sample Rifle2008BG13ft_FD_105570 | JGI IMG/M metagenome (GOLD analysis project Ga0154710, IMG submission 105570) | Candidatus Bathyarchaeota archaeon RBG_13_38_9
GTCCAGGTGTACGGGGCCTGGACGATCATTGATAGCGGTTCTTACTGCATTTCTGAAAGCTTCATGGATTTTACTTGTGAGAAAAATTCTAGTTGCATATTTACTGAATCCATCAAATATCTCAACATGATCTACTGTTCTGCCTTCGCCTGTAGCCTCCTGAAGTCCACCTTTGCCGACGGCGCTGGCACCAACTTGTGCAGTAATCACGAGAAGTGGAACTGAATCCATGTAAGCTGAAGCTACACCAGTGGTTAGGTTGGTAGCACCAGGGCCTACAGTTCCTGTGCACACCCCAATCTTTCCACTTACCTGGGCATATCCTGTAGCCATAAAAGATGCCCCGCTTTCATGTTTTGTTAGGATGGAAGTTATTTGCTCGCTATCAAATAGCGCATCATAGAATTTCAGGAGGTGCCCACCTGGAACTCCAAAAATATGTTTAGCATCATTCGCTTCCAGCAGCTTCACTAAAAGGTTTGATCCAAAAATTTTCATAAATTCATAACCTCAAATTAAATATCTTATTACTACTCGATGGGAGAGTATTAAATCACATAATGTCAAAGTCATTTATGATATGGGCAAACTGGTTAGCTAGCTGCATGCATAATAATCTTCGCAGTAACTGTCATTTTATGGAAGAGACGATGGAATAAATTCTGAACTTTTTTCATTTTTTCAGGGGAGCGTATGCCAATCCGACTTCATCTAAAACACATACCAGGCTAGACCACGACCGCTAGCCCAAAAAGATATTCCAGACAAATAATAGCCTTTCTAGCTAGCCACAATCATAAAGATTTAATGACATGATTTTCCTCGTATCTAGAAGAGATATTGGTATGAAAGGAAGACAATCGGGTGATCCAACAGCTTGTGAATTCTTTCGTTACTTCTTTAGATTGTCATGGACAGCTTTCGGCGGCCCCTTGGCATACATATCAATGATGGCTGATGACTGTGTTGAGAAAAAGAAGTGGCTGAGCAAAGACGAGTTCACCGAGATGCTGGGATTTACAAACATGCTTCCTGGCCCTAATGCGACAGAGATGGCGATTCATATAGGGTATTCAAAAGGTGGTAGAATCGGAGGAATTATAAGCGGGCTTGGATTTACGATCCCGTCTTTTATCATCATCCTTGTTCTAAGTTGGTTTTACTTTCAATATCACTCAATCCCGGGTGTGGAAGGAATCTTCTATGGTATCAACCCTGTTGTGGTAGCAATAATATTAGTTACAGCTTTCAGACTTGGAAGGTCCTCTATAACAGACTGGAAGTTAGCGGCAATCTTCATAGCAACAGTATTCGCAGCGTACTTCACTACAATAAACGAGGCAATCATCCTATTTGTGTCAGGTCTTGTCGGGATGTTTCTGTACGGCACTTCCTTAAGGAGGTTCGGATTGTCAACTCTGCTTCCATTCATTCCACTTGGCTTCACAGCGATAACTGTGTCGGTTGCAGCTTTCCCAGTAATGGTGCAGCTTTTTCTCGAATTCCTAAAGGCCAGTCTACTCATGTTTGGAACAGGACTCGTTATTATTCCTCTAGTGGGACCAAATATCGTGGAAGTCTTTGGCTGGATGAGTTATGAGGAGTTCCTTGACGGTGTGACTTTGGGTCAGGTGACTCCAGGTCCTGTTATGAAAACGGCTGCTTTTGTAGGGTATAAGGTGGGAGGCGTTTGGGGAGCGTCGGTAGCTTTCTTAGCAATATTTCTTCCTCCTTTTTTCATAGTGACTCTTCTCGCTCCATTCTTCAACAAGATGCGTAGATATGCATGGTTGCAGGGTTTTCTTAAAGGCGTAAAGGCGGGTGCTGTGGGAGTCATCCTCGCTGTTGTAGGATCGCTTGTTCAAACCGCGTTTCCTGACTTTTTAGCAATTATGATAGCCGGAGTTAGTATAGTGGCCATGTTTAAGTTCAAGACCAACATGTCCCTGCTGGTCATTGCTGCGGGGGCGTTAGGAGTCCTAGTAAAGATGCTCTAGCACTTATCGCCTCTTTGGCGCGCGCCAGCTACCCCCTGCTCCAAACCAAGGCACATCCTGCATCCTTTTACAATTAATTTTTTATTTCAACAAATATTGTTCAAAGCATCTCGTTACTACAAGCGCGCACAACGTTATTCGTATACGCTTCTGAATCAATAGTATAGACCGATAGTTGTAATCGTATGCTTGCCCTCCACCTGTAAGCGGCTTAGTCATGCCAGTTAACAAGCTTGAGATCCTAACACCCTACCTAGCACTGGCAGGACTGGTCATAACTGTATCAGCGGTTGTAGCTGTTAAGAGAAGAAGCAAAGCCTAAACGAAATTCTCTTACACTATTTTTCGAATTTTCCTAGAATACTCACTTTTTCATTATCTTGTCGAGCGTAGCGAGCTCGCGCTCGTATGGCGGCCACATTGGATACAAGAGGACAATATTGTCCTCCATTATTTTCTCGATAATTGGGATATAGAAATCTTTTGACACCGATTCAAACTATCGTAGGGTTCAGTCTCTTCTCGTTCTTAATTTCTTTTTAATCAGTTAAAAATTGAGGAACGAAAATAGTTTAAAATAATTCAGCTAAATCTGCACATATAGGAACCAGGCTAGACCACGACCGCTAGCCCAAAAAGACATTTCAGAAAGATAATAGCCTTTCGAGTTAATGAGTACCACGTGCCAAGCGCGCGCTTCGGCATTAATGAAGAACTCTTCAGTATTCAACATTGAATCCTAAAGAATTGAGTGAGCTAAATGGCAACATACTGAAAATGTGTTATTCTATTCCCCACTTCTTTGTTATTTTCACAAGTATGAAGATTACAAATGCTATGATTAGGAAAGTTATTAGAGCGCCTATGAAATGGCCAATCCTGAATGGGCCAGCAGTAATTTCTTCCCATGCAACTCCAGGAATAACGAGCTGTACTATAGGCATGATGAGGTCATCTACTAGTGCTTTAACTAATTCACCGAGGTATATGCCCACAATGAAAGCGACAGCTAACCCCATGACCTTGTATTTAGAGATGAAATCTAAGAATTCTGTCCATAGACCTTTGGGAGGTGGATGTGAAGGTTTGGGTTCAAGCAGTTCTCTGATTCGTCTGAGCTCCTCCAATATTTCATTTTCTTTAGACATGAAAACTAAATTGCTCGCAAAATTCGTATAAGTAATTTTCTATTGCTTGCAAGTATGCATAATAAAATGTCAATTCTTGTTGGAGAAAGAATCCTTTACATCGCTTCCTATTTTATTAGCGTGCTTACTTCTCTTCAAAGTAAGCACTGCTACTAACACTATCAACAGAACAATTGTTATGATTGTAAGGTATTTGGTCGAAACCACAATGTGATGCCAGTTGTATGCTAAATAGAAACCTGCATAGATCAACATTCCATTCCATATGAGACAACCCACTGTTGTATACAGAGTGAATTTTGCAATGTTCATTCTAGCCATACCCGCTGGAAATGAGATAAGAGTTCGAAAACCCGGAATCATTCGGCCAAGGAATACTGTGATTGAACCGTATCTCTCAAACCAGTCCTGCGCCATTCTGAATTGATTCCTCGTGATCAATGTATAGCCTCTAACAGTCAACGAATCTTTCTTAGTTAAGCAGTACCCAATTAGATAGTCAACGATTGCACCTCCTATCCCTGCCAAGGTTGTAAGTAACAAGATTACCCAGAAGTCAAGGATTTCTTTGGAAACCAAGTAACCAGAGAATGGAAGTATCACCTCACTTGGAATGGGGAGGGAAACGCTTTCTAGAAACATGAGAACGAAGATTCCCTGGTAGCCCAGCCCCGAGATAGTCTGAATTACAATATCTACTATTGCTTTAGAGAAACTGGTTAACTGTAGTATCATGTACGACTGTCCATCCAGATAGGCATATTCTATCAAGTTGATGATTAGAAATGCAACGATTAGAATCGTCACTATGCTCACAAGCTTTCCGATACTTCGTCCAACCAAGTTCAAGGACATCTTCCGTTTTTCTAATAATAGCACGCGTTAAAGAAGAAAGGAGTATTGCAAGAGGGTATTAAGAGCACGCGCTGGGTTATAGTTTACGTCTTTTGATAACGTATACTGATTATAACGCGAGCTAAATTAAATCCGTTTATCAAGTCTTAAAATATATACTGAGCGCGCGGACTATGAATGTGTCAAGAGAAACAGTTTCTACAATATCTATTACTGCGGGCCATTATGTATTCATCTAAACTATTGCATTCTTTGCAGATTACCTGACCCAAACCATTAGTTGAAAAGAGTCGTCCACATTCTCCACACACATGTTCTCTAGACACAAGCTTCACTCCAAGAAGGATGTATACTAAATCCTCGAATAACATCTTGAACATTATCAACAATTTCATCGAAATCATCTGAGATAATACAACTTGAGTTGAGTTCTTTCTGTCATATTATCAAAGAATCCTATAGAATAAGCACCCAACTCTCTAATCTAATTCATCCAATTTGCAAAAGACACAAAAACCATTCACCGTTCTCAAATGGTGCTAGCTAGCCAATCTTCATTTAGTTTAAATCTCTGATTTCCTATAATCATATATCGGTTTTCCATTTGAATAGAAATGCTTCATTATTTATGATAACCACTCTAACGGTCTGGTGTCTATTCACTTTTTTTCCTATAGTTAATGCAGTGGATATTATGGTTCATGATAATCATTCTTCATTTGTTTCCTCTGTCGGTACTTTTCATGTTGTTGGAGAAGTAGAAAACATGGGCTCCCAATCTGTAGCGTTCGTAACCATAACTGGGACATTCTATGATTCAAATAATACCATGATTGTTACGGAGTCTAGTTTTGCTACTTTAGAGATTATTCCCCCAGGAGTCAAGTCACCTTTCCAAGTAATAGTAACTGACCAAAATCAAGCTGAAAAAGTACACAATTACAGTTTAGCAGTTACTGATTCTAGCGTTACAACTAAGAATTTAACTAAAACACTAATAATTCTATCAAATAGCAGCCACATTTCACTTTCTGGATTTCTGAACATTGTCGGAGAAGTAAAAAACAATGGATCATCAGAGTCAACATCAACTCGTGTCGCGGCTACCTGTTATGATGAAAACGGAAAGGTCGTTGCTATCGAATCAGGTTTCACTGACCCACCGAATCTTAATCCTGAACAGACCGCTCAATTCAATCTAATGGTTAATAATGAAAATCAGAGTGCCAAAGTAGATAATTACGCGTTTCAAGTTCAGAGTAGTGAAGCGATCCTGATCCCAGAATTTCCAATATCCTATATCTTCATCTTTCTTGCATTGTTATTTGCTCTGGTAATTATGAGAAGCATAAAGGGCCCTTATTCGAGTTCGCCATTCCAAAATAGGTTTTAAAAGTCAAATAGCGTTTCGAGATGTGTATCAGTTTTTTTCATCTAAAAGTCTCTTTTCTCCTTCCAGTTTCTTCACATCTGTGATATCTTGCGTGACTTCAAGAGTACCTAGATAGTTGCCTTCACTATTTCTAATAGCATAATAGCGAATGTATACTAATTTTTCATTAAGGTTGATCCAAAAATCAACTGAATCTCTTTTACCTTCCTTAAAAGAAGTCACGATATCTTTTACAATATCAACGCTCTGTGGAGGATGACAGTTCTCTACGTTTCTTCCCAACACTGATCTAGTTCTTACAAAGATTCTATCTTTGTTGTTTGAGAAATATTTGACACAGTCATCTTTATCTACAAAGGTAATGTCAACAGGTAAAATATCTAGAACTTTCATTAGTTCGATTATTTCTAATTTTCCAGTCGGAAATGTGATCACACTATCTTTGACTGAAGGCTCATCTGTAACAGCTCCTTTAAGCTCTTGTATTAACGATGTAGTTTCTTTTGGTTTCTCGATAAATACATAACCGACATCATCACTTTCTTTCAGTATTTCAGCCCAATCATCGACACTCAACTTCTCAAGTGATGTTGGGAAAAGAATGGTTTCCTCTTTGAAGATCATGCCTTCCACTTCTTCGATTAACGGATCCAAATTAGTTTTAATGTAGTTGTCAAGTTCTTGGTTTCTACTTACCTTTTTAATTTCTTCAAAGTTATTTTTCAAGAGATCCCTTATTTCATTATCTTTTCCCCACATTACTTTAGAGGGTCCATGGAAACCGTATCGCTCGAGATAGGGGAATAGAAGTTGTTCCTTTCGGGCATAATGGATCTCAATATTCTTCAGTTCATTCAATAAAGTGTTCAATTCTTGTTTTACTTTGTCTAATTCGTACTTTCTGACATTGTTTTTTATTTCTGTTACTTTTCCTGTGACTTTTTCGATTTCTCTATTTTCCATTTCGAAGAGAAATATGGGATGAGCTGGAGATTTTTCTTTGACAGTTGATTTTTCCAGTGTTGATTTGAATAAGAGTGCATGGACGTTGCAGAATTTTTTTATCTCATCTGGTGAAAGGCCTTCATTTATTAGGGATTGCTCAACTTCTGCGATTTCAGCGGAACTTATTGAACCAATTTCACGTTCAAACCTATCTTTTGCTTCTTCAACAGATAATCCCTTATGCAATTCTGTGATTATTTCCTTCATTATTCGTTTTTTCTCATCCTTACTTTGAAAATCTACCATATTCCTGCATCCCTCTGATAGCGAAAGATTCGAGTCTAAAAACATAACAGGATTTACAGATTTTTAAACATATACTAATGTACGCTCAAGCTAAAATGATAGCATTACAATTGATGAATAAAGAAAATTAAAAGTGGCAAATTGTGAAATGAAACGTCGTTACAAACGCGGATATTTCGTAGCAGTCCTAATAGGTTTCGAAGAGAAACGAGCAGTCTTGTGGCAGATATTCAGTAAAGTTGTAAAACATTATGTCACAGTAGAAATTGATGTTAACAACAAAAGGAATCTCTATAATTTTCGTGAATCTGTAGTAAATAAATTGAGGCCCCCACTACTGGAAGGTGTAAGGAGCATAATTATTACGGGTCCTATGAAAACTAACTATGCCAAAGACTTTCTCAACCACATCCAGAAACATCACCAGTGGCTTTTCCAAGAAAATAGTTCAAACAATGCTACTTTCGGTGAACTAGTGGGATCCGCAGTCAAACTCAACGAAGTATCTGAATTAATTAAGACTAAGGAGTTCCACAATTTATTGTCTGAGACTACTTCAGAAGCTGCTGACCATATCATAGATACCTTAGAGAAACGTCTCAATGAAACTGATGGCGGTTCAGTAATACTATATTCACTAAAGGACATAGAAAAACTGGTTAACAGTCGATTAGAGCACGGTAAACTCAAGCCCGAATACATCATACTTACAGACAAATATCTTGCCGATACTAAAGAGAAGAATAGAATTCACCGACTTTTACAAATTTCAAAAAACAAGAACATCAAAACAAGAATAGTTAAAGTTGAAACGAAAGCGGGAGTTCGTCTTAGCCAACTTGGAGGATTAGTCTGCTTCGCTAGGGATAAACAATAGTATACCCTAATCAGTATCAAACAAACTGTAATTGGCAAAATTTGTCAAACTAACAAAATATAAAACATTGAAGAACAATATGTCTTGACTACCTTGAAATTAGACCTTATAAAAGAATACAAACCGTATTACACTGCAAAATCCACGCCCATAATTGTTGAATTTGGAGAAATTCCTTATCTAACAATCGAAGGAAAAGGAGAACCTGCTGGAAAAATATTCACAAAATCAGTTGAAACATTATATCCTCTCGCCTATGGTATAAAAAACATATGTAAAGCACAAAGAAGAGATTTCGTAGTCCCTAGATTAGAAGGATTATGGTGGGTTAAATCCAGTGAGTCTTCCTTAGAGGTGCCTCGTGAAGACTGGTTTTGGAAACTTCTCATTCGTTTACCTGATTTTACTACTTCTGAAATGTTAATAGATGCAAAAGAAGAGGTTTTCAAAAAGAAAGGATTGCTTTTAATCAAAGAAACTGAATTTGAAAAAATGGAT
>Ga0154710_139_pt21 | contig 7563 bp, 7 predicted proteins | sample Rifle2008BG13ft_FD_105570 | JGI IMG/M metagenome (GOLD analysis project Ga0154710, IMG submission 105570) | Candidatus Bathyarchaeota archaeon RBG_13_38_9
CTGTTCAGGGTTCTTATCATTCCCCTTTACTTTTTCTGGAGGCTGAGTATTTTTATCAGACTTTGTGTTTTCCAAATCTGCATTGGCAGATGCACGCACATTTTCTGTATTAGATTTATTTTCTCTTCCTGCAACAATTTGTAAATTGCTTGAAGCTTCTTTATGATTCTCTTCAGAGATTTGACCTGATACTTGTATATTCATCATGGCGGTCATTATCAATATTATACATAATCCAAGTGGCAGTGCCTTCAATACAATTCTCAATTTCAAATTCACCTTGTTCTGAGCATCTTTACTGCACTCTAACAACGTCATTTTATTGGTTAAAGGAAATCGCCGGAACAGAATGAAACATCTGTTTCACAGATGATTTAGCGATATTATGACAAGATTTTAATCAAATTCTGGAAATAGGTTGAATCAGCATGTGATCTTTAAATTTCACCCTATTAGAAAAGAGAAATATTGCTTGGTAGGACTCATCTTGACTATGCTCGAATTAATGTGCAACTTATCACGTACACTAAATAATATTATAGAAACTTGGTTGGGCTGATGAATAGAGAAATAGTCCTTTGGACTTTATTCATTTTGATATTTTCTATTAATTCTTCTTTGGTTTCAGTTCAAGCCCAGCAAGATTATGTTCCCAAAGAACTGGTTTTGACCGTTTATGCTGATGGAGTTGTTATGGTTGAATATGACGTTGAATTGGACGTGACATATCCGAGAGTTGAAATAGTGCTTTTCGGAGAAATATATGAAGACCTAATAATTGAAGATCCAAATGGGATCCCGCTAGACTATTCCTTGATTGAGAATGGAGTAAATGTCTATAGCTTGGGAGCGAACTCCGTCAGAATAATATATTTTACTTCTGACCTTACTAACAAATCCGCTAGGGTTTGGGACTTAAGTATCAACAGCCCGGTTAATTCTAGCATCGTCTTGCCTGAGGAAGCAACTATCATTAGCTTGAATAAAGTTCCTTTGACTATTACTATTATTGATGGCAAGACCCTGTTGATTATGCCTGAAGGATTGTTGGAAATATCCTATCTCGTTGGAGTTGCAGGGACAAGAGAGAACGCACTTTTTCTCATAACAGAGGCTGAGACAAAAGTTCAGGAACTGAAAGATCGAAAGATTATAGTTGCTAAAGCTGAGGCTGATCTTGAGGAAGCCAAGACTGCTTTTAGTATTGGAAAATATGCTGATGCTGAAATATACGCGGAAAAAGCTAAACAGATAGCATTGGAGACTGAAACAGCGGCTATCCAAGCTAATAACATTACCATTGAGGTGCAGAACCTAATTGAAATTGCGAAGAGCGAAGGAAGAACAAGAGGGTTAGATCAAGCTGAGGTTTTAATGCAACAGGCGAATGATAAGTATGTTGAAGGTGATTATGAAAAAAGTTTCGAGCTTTCTAACAAAGCAAAATTTGAAGCTGAGAATACAACTACTCCTTTGATTCTTGAAAGTAACTACTTATGGTTCATAATCATAATTGCGATAATTGCTATTACTGCATTATTGTCGAGACACTTCAAGAAACGGAAACTACCTGAACCTCCTGAAAAAAAGACGATTGTAGATCTAAAGAAAATATTCAAGGAAAATCCGACTCTAAGATATAATGATAGAGAGATTCTTGAGTTCATAGCTGAGAAGGGTGGAGAAGCTCTTGAGACCGAGATTCGAGAAAAATTCAAACTTCCCAGAACGACTGCTTGGAGAATGACGAAACGTCTACAGAAAGAACAGATCATAGATGTTCAAAAGATTGGTGAACAGAACCTCCTGAAGATCAAGGAAGAATATTTACAGGGCAAGAGGGAAAGTGATTGAAACTAATGTTTCAAGTTGTTCCGGAATGTTCCTTAAACAAAAGATTCGATATATTCAATTTACGCAAACAAAGGGCAGTGATTGGTTTGAACTCGTCTAAACTAGCATTATTCATGCTAGTTGTTCTAGTGGTATCCGCTGTAAACATGCCAATACTCATGGATATCGTGAAAGTCACAGCAGATGAAACAGATCAGAATATAATATTGATGGATTCATTGTCTGTAATAGGATTTCAAGAAACGAACGAAGATTTGCGCACGAACAAACTCCTAGAGATTATTGAAGCGAGCAGATACCAAGTAGTAAAAACTTTCAGTAGGATTGAAGGTGAAGGTGAATCAATACCAGATGCCTCAAGAAACAAGTATCTAGAAGGTCGATCGAAAGAGGAATATGCTGTAAAACTTAGAGATGAAAGCCTCCATGAGCAAGCAAGATGGAACGCAATTGAAGCCATGCGTAGATACAAAGAGGCAATAACAATAGCAGAACAGGCAGCTGCTACTCCTCAGATACATGAGACAGAAATAATCGCCGAGAAGACTATCGGTTTAAGTGAGACCGTAGTTCGAGAAAAAGATAATATCAATAGACTCGAAATTCTAACAGTCGAGGCTGAGAAAAAAGGATTCAACGTAGCCACTATGAGGAGTGACATAAGGCAAGCTGAAGTAATTCTGAATAATGGTAAGCTGCTGCTTCAGACCGGTAACGTGGATAGAGCCTCTCGTGAATTAGATGCGGCCCAAAATATTATTGACAAATCTATGAGAGACCTAAATCAGGTAACCAAGATCATTAAAGCCCAAAAAGCTGAAGTCTATTTCCAGCAAACTGAGAATATGTTGCACACCTATGAGCAGAAAATAGAGGATTCGCATGAAACTTTAACCCCGCAGGAAGAGGCTGCTGCCAAAGAAACCATACAAGATTCTAAAATTCAAATGGAAAAGATCAAGAAGGATCTTCAAGCTGGAAATGTTGACGACGCCATAGAAGGATTCGAGGATGTCGAAGTCCTTGTTGAACTTCCTGAAGATATAGATCCTACGCAATTTTATCAGCAAAATGAATCCATTAAGACAGATGTTTACACTAAGGAAACTTCGGTTAATGGAAGTACAGTTGGTGGTGAGCAGGTTCCTTCTAATAATTCTACGGATGAACCGCCAGTTGATGAGGGTGTAATTGATGGGGAACAGACTATTCCGGATAGTTCCTCTAATGATACTTCTGTTGATGAAGGCGTAGTTAATGGTGAGCAGGTTCCTTCGAATAATTCTACAGATGAACCGCCAGTTGATGAGAGTGTAGTTGATGAGGAGCAGATCATATTGAATGGTTATGTCGGTGAAACCTCAGCTGATACTCATATAGTTGATAAAAAGCCGATTGAGACAGTAATTCTTGAACCAGAACCAAACCTTTCAAGAGACAAAAATTCAATTTCGATTGATGAGAAGTTCGTTGAAAATAGATTTGTTGAGGAATATGTTAAACCAGGCATTGAAACTGAGAAAATGTCGATTGATGAAAAAACGTTCAACAATGAACCTGTTGCGAAGAAAACTACGCAAGATGATCATGAACAAAACATACCTAAACCTGATAAATCTAAACAAGACAGACCTAAACAAAATGATCCTAAACCAGACATGCCGATAAACGAGAAATCAATAGATAGGAAAATTATTGATAAAAAATCAATTCATTCCGACAATTCCATCGATGGAAAACTGATCGATAAAGACAGTTCCATTGATCGTAAGAAACCCGAATTAGATGAGTCAAGGGTTATTAGAGAAAAGAAGAATAATAGTGAATCATCTCAAGTCGATAATTCACAGCTTATTCAAGAATGGCACCTAGATATGGATGATAACCCTCAGCATAAATAAGAAGTCAATTGAGAAGAATAGCTATAGGATATGATTGGTTAGTGAAGTTAGATTATTATTTTCGACTTTGATCCATGCTTCTAGAAAGATTCTTTAGATCCTTTTATGATGATATTGAGACGCTGGCTTATGGCTAGTTTTCCTTGAGTTTTTTGGTGAGTAAATTTGGATTTAGACCCTAAGAAAGAAAGAGTCGGATTAATTCTTCTATTTGTTTTACTGTTTACACCATTCTATTTTGCAAACGTAGATTTCGTTATGGCGAGTCAAGAAACTGGTAGACCCACAGCAGATAATGTTGTACAGTTGAATCCATATCCATCTGGTCCTAACAGTTTTTGTGTTGATGAAACTGCGCAGAATGGAGATTCAGATTATGTATTTTCCAACGCACAGGCCGGATTAGAAGACACTTACGTTTGGGATGAGCCTCAACAGAATGGAAGTATAAACTGGGTTAGAGTTTATGTTTGGTGTAGAGAAACATCCGGTGCGTCAGGATCAGTTAAACCATTAATTTATCATGTAAACACATACTATGGAAATGAGCAATCACTTACAACATCATATGTCGAATATTACCAGACATGGTATAATGATCCCTTCGATGATGATCCTTGGACATGGAGTGATTTGTCTAACATAAAGATCGGAGTATGGCTAAAGGAAACAAGCGGTGTAGACGGTACAGCGGCAAGATGCACCCAGATTTATGCTGTTGTTGATTATGGTCCGAGCACGGCTGCTGGGATAGATGATTTTGGTGCGGAAGTAGTCAATGGATCAACTAATTCTGTCATCTTTGTTTATCCAGACACTTCAGGACCAAAACCTGCAGGAGTTGTTGGCGCATTATTCACAGATTGGTCAGCGATTGGAATACTCATAGGGCTCTCAAACAATGCGCAATACAGTAGTCTTGATACTAATGCTGGGTCTCCGCTTATGATGAATACGTCTACCGGTCAACCTGGAGCGTCAAATATGGGTATTGTCACGGTTGGTGGACCTATAGTTCACTCGGTTGTTCATTGGCTTGAAGGATCTTTAAGTCCTGTCTACTTTAGTCAAGGGTCTGGTAATCTATATTTCAAAGCAAGAAACGGAACTACGTTGGTCACTCAGCCTGTAAGCACACCAGCTAGCAGTGATCATTTTGTGATCTACACAGTGGTTGATAGTAGCGGGAATAAGTACTTTGTTTTTTACGGATTTGGGTATAGAGGCTCAATGGCTGCGACATATAAGATGCTTGAGTGGGTACAGAATGGTCAACTTAACATGCATACCGGCCAGTACGAAATTTGGCGTTGGGATGATACTAACGGTGATGGAATAGTTAATCCTTCACCAACAGATACATACACATTACAGACCATAGGATAACATGTGCCAGATGTTATTGAGGGCGTCCAATTTGTTTCCCTGACTTTCTCATTCTGTAAATCATGGAATGCATAATTGTTCCTACGATAAGACTGATCCCAATGAAAACGACGGCCAAGGCAAGAGGATTACTCACGACTTTTTGGATTTCCGCATATAGAATTAATGCAATGATTCCGCTTCCTGTCAAACCAAGAAATATTCCAACTATGGCATGATGGATCTTAAGATCAGCAATAAAGGCTAAGGCTACAGCAACCCACCATCCCATAAGGAATGTAAATGGAATTACAATAATGAAAAAGCCAAATCGTCCTAGATGATGAGTGAGGAAAAAATATACTGGTGTAAATCTAGTCTTTATATTTCTAATATGTGGTCTGACTTTTACATAGTGTTCGAATGTCTCGAAGATACAGAGTGTGCTGTATGATAAATAGGTGTATATGCCGAGACAGAAAATGACTGATTGGTATGGTGCGAATCCGATCTCGACCCCGTATATTATTGAGAGGTTGAATCCTTGGACGATTGCGAGAATGATGAATATTATAAATGACATTTTTAACACACCTCCAATCGTCAGAATGGTTAGAAAGACAAACATGATTGTGACGAAGGGACATTTGAGGAAAAAATCCTTGAGGTGAATTATGTCTTCTGAATTTCTAGATGGATGTTGATCGGGAATCATACGTTAAGAATATTCAGATGATCCTTAAAACGGTCAGGTATAATGACATATGTTTTTTATCCAATAAATTGGAACACGAAAAGTGAAAAAATCAAATATCTAACCGGCTCACAATATAATTGGATCATAACCTGATTGTCTAATTTTCTCAAAATACTTTTTATTAATTGTGTCCTTTTCGCGAAATAGTTATCATCGGTTTGAACGCTTCAGTCCGACAGTGTTTTATATTACGTGAAAAGTAGAACTGAAACAGTGGATATGATGAATCAGACGTATAGACTTTTGATTCCTGTTCTTCTCTTGATTGCTATGCTGATAGGATCGGTATCAGCACCTTGTCCGGATATTCCCCCATCTCCTTACAATCCAGAATCCCCTGAAGAGGATATAATCATGGTTGAAGCATACATAGACCCGATAACAACTACGACGACCACAACGACAACAACAGTGGCACATTCGTTACGGCCTATAGTCGTGGGACCTACACTACATGTAAAGGTAACCTTTGCTGCACCGACCCCTCCTCCAGGTAAAGCACTAACTATTCTCATAACACAATTGAAAGGTGTTCCTCCAAGTGAGATTGTAATCAATTGTGGCGGTGGTGGTGGACCAGCTAAGACTGCATATGAATTTGTAATGACTGTTGATGATGGGTCAACCAATATTGCGGTTTATGCATGGCTAGACGCAACTGGTACTGACCGCGCACCGAACACAGATTTCTACCAAATAACATCTATAACAGCTTCAGACCCTAACGTGTTTCAAGATTACGAACCTGCACCTGTAGGCGGAGTTGTAGTTCCGAAAAATAGTCTTGAAATCTTAATGCCATACATTGCTTTAGCTGGATTGGTTGCAGCTATTTCAACAGTATATGTCATCAAGAAAAGAAAGTAGAATTCAATATCTTCTTTCTTACAGCTTTTTTTTCAGAAAGACTAGCGTCTGTGCTAAAGTGTGTGCTACCAAACATAAACACCGTACCATAAATAAGAGTTAAGAGGGCTGCTTAAGATGAGTGTAAAGGTCAGGGAATGGCTGAGACGGATGGATCTATTACGTTTAACGAATCACGATGATAGAGTAGCAATAGATGAGGAAATTGAATCGTGGACGGGAGTTTATTGTGATGATGCAATTGATAGAAGACTTATTAGTGAAAATGAATTTCAGAAAATTGTTCATTCAATTTTAGCTCGTAAAAAGAAAAGTAAAGAGACGGCCCCCATGGTGGCATAGGATCTTCTCGTAACTTAGAATCTAGATAAATTATTTTTATGTTAAACTGATTTGGAAGTTATTGTGGGTTATTTCTTTCTTCTTTTAGTTAGAGTGAATCCAGCGCCTGCTATGATGATAATTATTATTGCAACTAATCCGATTGTATTTATGTCGAAGTCTACTGGTCGAGTTGCCTGTTGTGTTGAATTTAAAGCAGGTGACGATGTTTGAGGTTCTGCAGGTGGTAGCATCTGTGTTGTGGGTGTTTCTTGAGGTAGCTTTCCAGTAGTTGATGTTTCTTTCACTCTACGAATTTCATATGTTAGACTGATGTCATCCCAAAAAGCATCATGAGACAGCATATTTGATATTGTGATCATCTCAACGATTACCGAGAGTTTTGATATGTTAACGTTGCTTGAAACATCATATATAGGTTCTAAATCATCGTTGATTGAACGTTGGGCATAGGACCACTGGTTTAACCTTGTGGAA
>Ga0154710_139_pt28 | contig 7539 bp, 6 predicted proteins | sample Rifle2008BG13ft_FD_105570 | JGI IMG/M metagenome (GOLD analysis project Ga0154710, IMG submission 105570) | Candidatus Bathyarchaeota archaeon RBG_13_38_9
TCTCGAACTCAAAAGTGAGCTTGAGAGAAAAGGTCATATTTTCAATTCTCGTACTGATACAGAAGTAATTCCTCACCTGATAGAAGAAAATCTGATGAATGGAGAAGATTTTACTGAATCAGTGAGGTTGGCAGCTAGAAAACTTGAAGGATCCTACTCTATAGCAGCGATATCGACTCTATCTCCAGAGTTGCTAATTTGTGTAAAAAAAGAGAGTCCGCTAGTGATCGGCATAGGTAAGAATGCTAACTTCTGTGCGTCTGACGTCTCAGCATTTCTCCCATTAACTAAGAAAGCTCTATTTCTGGAGGAAGACGAGTTAGCAGTTGTCACGTATAACAAGATTGAAGTAATGAATTTCAGAACGGCTAAAGATATCCAGCATGATATATCAGAAATTACTTGGAGTGCCGAGGATGCATCTAAAAGCGGTTACAAACATTTTATGCTTAAAGAAATTCATGAGCAGCCTTTGGCTGTAAGTAATGCACTTAGGATTCAAAATATTTACTATGATCTAATTGCATCCAAATTGCATAAAGCTGAACATGTATACATCCTAGGATGTGGGACTTCCTATCATGCTTGTCTGGCAGCATCATATCTTTTTACCAAGTTAGCTACACTTCAAGCTAAACCTAGTGTATCTTCTGAATTCATTGAGCAATATGGTCACACACTAAACGAGAAATCTGTTGTACTTGCGGTAAGCCAATCCGGTGAAACAGCAGATACACTTGAGGCTGTGCGTTTCGCGAAAAAGATGGGCGCATCGATAGTTGGCATTACCAATGTAATGGGATCTTCAATCACAAGGCTTTCAGAAGTCTATATCGGACAAAACTCAGGTCCAGAAATTGGTGTCGCAGCTACTAAAACCTTCACTGCACAACTTTCAGTTTTAACAATGCTTGCACTTGTCTTAGCTAAGAAAAAAGGAAGTATTCCAACTGGCGAATTAGAAGTAATGAAAAAAATGCTCTTAGATGCACCAAAAGCGATGAGGAAAACTCTATCCACTGAAACTAAGATACAAAAACTTGTCCAGAAATATAAAGACAAGTCGAGCTTCTGTTTCTTAGGAAGAGGTATTAACGTAACGACCGCACTTGAAGCTAGATTAAAGCTTTTAGAATTATCATATATCCCATCTCTTGCATATCCTGCTGGAGAAAGCAAACATGGTTTCATCGCAGTTGTTGAAAAGGGGTATCCGATAATCTTCATTGCTCCAAAAGATGGAACTTATGATAAAATTTTAGGTAATATTATGGAAATGAAAGCCCGAAAAGCTTCTACGATTGGTATTATTCAAGCAGGTGATGAGAAGCTTAAACAATTGTTGGATGATTATGTCGAAATAAAAGATGGTTTAATGGATTTTCTTTCACCGTTAACCTATATTGTGCCCCTACAACTATTTGCATACTGGATGGCCGTTGAGAGAAAATGTGATCCGGATAAGCCTAGAAATCTGGCTAAATCGGTAACTGTTGAATGATAAACGAATTTTCTTGTATGAATTTAATTGCTATAAGTCGTCTCGCACTTTAATTTCCAACAAAGATTTTAATCACAATGTTATGTGTCAATACGGTCTTTAAAAAATTGGCTTCTTTTAAAAAAACAGTTGTGTTAGCAGGAGGAGTTGGGGGAGCACGTTTTCTTCAAGGATTAACCAGGATACTGCCTCCTGATAGACTAGATATTATAGGAAATGTTGGAGACGACATCGAACTTTATGGTCTTCATATCTCACCAGATCTTGACACTGTAATGTATACGATTGCAGGTCTCGTTGATGAGGAAAAAGGTTGGGGGTTGAAAAAAGATAGCTTCAATTTCTTACAAATGTTCAAACATTATGATTGCAGGACCTGGTTTAAAATCGGGGACATGGATGTAGCCACTCATATCTTCCGAACTTTTCTAATTCAAAAAGGATTACCGCTTTCAGAGGTCACTAAAATATTATGCCATAATCTTGGTGTAAAATACAACATAATCCCTGTGACCGATGATAAAGTAAGAACCAAGGTAGACACTAAAGAGGGCTTATTGGACTTCCAGGAATATTTTGTAAAGAAAAAATTTGAAGTTGAAATTAGGAAAGTGATATTTGAAGGGGCTAATGATTCTATACCCAATTCGAATGCTTTGAAAGTTATAGAGAAAGCACAGATTATAATCTTCGCGCCAAGCAATCCAATTGTCAGTATAGGGTGCATATTGTCTGTTCCTGGAATAAAGGAGGCGATCAAGAGATCTAAGGCTTACAAAGTTGCTATAAGTCCAATAATAGGAGGAAAAGCAGTGAGAGGGCCTGCTCATAAAATGATGAAAGAGCTCGGAAATGAATCATCCTCTTTTGGTGTAGCGGCAATTTACAAGGAACTGATAAATGTCATGATTATTGATAATCGGGATGTAAATCTCAAGACTTCAATAAATGATTTGGGTATGAGCGTAATTGTTACAAATACTCTTATGAGCAATATGGACTCAAAAATCAATTTGGCGAGACTTGCTTTGAACAGTATGAGTGATGTCCAATCATGAATATCTGTGCTATTGTGCCTGTTAAGAAACTATCCAGTTCCAAATTAAGACTTGCAGAATCTCTAAATTCGAATGAGCGGCAAGACCTGACCATAAAAATGTTAAGGCATGTTTTAAAAATTGTTACTAAATCAATAAAAGAAGTCTTGGTGATTGGCTCAGACGAGGAAATAAAAAAAATCTCCTCTGAATATAAAGTTACATTTGAAAAAGATAAGAAGTCATCACTAAATGGAGCGATCGATCAGGCAATTAGCCAATGCATAAAAAACAAACATGATGCGATTTTACTAGTAGCAGGAGATCTTCCTTTATTATCAAATAAAGATCTGAAGCAACTAATTAATTCAATCAATGATGAATCAGTTATTATATGTCCATCAAAAGATTGTGGTACGAACACTCTATTTCTTCGTCCACCGAGAGCTATTCCAGTACATTTCGGAGTTAATAGCCTTGAGAAACATTTGAAAGAAGCGGTAAATAGGAATAGGAAATTTCGTCTATTTTGGTCACTTGGATTTGCTTTTGATGTAGATGTGCCTGAAGATCTGAAATTGCTTAAAATTTTAAAGAAGAAAAATCCATTACTTAGGTGAGCCTATTCTAATTCATTGGTTTCTTCTATCAATAATATCTAGGGTTGATGGACCAGTTCCGATTAAGGTAACCGGTCTATTTGTTTTACTTTCAATATTTTCAATGAATTCTTTTGCTTCTTTAGGTAGTTCCTCGAAGACTTTTAGCCCTGCAGCTTTGGGAGCTATCAAATCTATTTTTGTAATGGCCAATTGTGTAGCACCATTTAGCATGATTGCCCTATTGGCTAGATTGAAATCAAAAGGAGCTGCCCTACGCTCACGTCGAGTTACTGTTCCATACTCTATCCAGCCTCTCTTAATTACCTCTTCACGGTTCAGTTGCCCCTCAAGAGTCCCTTCACCGACTCTTGTAACGAATGCTTTGAAGACTAAGGTGATATCTGATACTCTAGTAGGGCCAATGCCAATATCAGAGCATATGGCTGCAGCACAAACATCCTTTGATGTGCAAAATGGGTAAGTGCCATGGTACAATGATAGAAAAGTACCTTGTGTTCCTTCCACCAAAATATTTTCATTTCGATCAATGAGATCATTGACTTCTTGAGGAACATCTACAATATATCGTGAAAGTTCTGGAATATCTTTTGCTAATTTTGCAATACGCAGAACTCTATCGGCATTGCATGCTCCGACTCCACTCTTAGTTGAGCCCACCTTTTTCGAAAGATGAGTTGAACTCATCTCTGCTTGAATATGTTTCTCCTCAATAATCCCACATTGGGAGTCGAGCCCAACCCTTGACTCGGTCTCTGTTAATGATATTTCCTTTAAGAAAACTTTCGGATCAACAGATACTCCAGGTCCAATAAGTAATTTGCTGCTTTTGTTTGTGAATCCACTAGGGATCATTCTAAGCGAGTAGGTCTTACCTTCAAATTGTACAGTATGGCCTGCATTTGGTCCAACTCCCCCTCGCACTATTGCAGACGGGTTATCTCTTAACGCTAAATAGGCAATCAGTTTGCCTTTACCTTCATCACCAAAAAAACCTCCAACAACAACATTGCATGACATTGTTTTTTCCACATCCTTAGCGAGCGCTAATAGTTTAGAATATCATCTACTGATATGTACCACTTTTGCAGGCGGAAAGCCGTTAAAGCATGTAGAGGAAGCATGGGTATATGCGCCAATATTCTCAGAATATACTAGATCGTTTATATTAAGTTCCGGCAGCTCTGCACTTAACGTGATTGTATCAAATGCATCACATGTTGGTCCAAAAACTGCAGAAATATGCTTCTCCCCCTCTTTGAAAGTCTTGATTGAGTAAATGCAGTGGTCAAAAATCTGTCCTGAGAACGTGTGGTATATTCCATCATCGATATAGTAACATGGCTTCCCGTCGCGGACAGCTTTGCCGATAACTTTCGCAACTAAAGTACACGCGTTAGCCACTAGAAATCTTCCAGGCTCAGCAAGTATCTGCATATCGGGCGCAAATAATCTTTTAATTTCAGTATTCAATTTTTTTGCAAGTGACTTGAATGATTTTACTTTAGGATTGTATTTAACAGGAAAACCTCCGCCTATATCAAGAATCTTGATTCTTTGACCAGCCCGTGTCTCTGTTTCTTTCAATATGTTTGCAGAAAGTTGCAAAGCTTGGATATAGTTTTCAAAGTTTGTGCATTGGCTACCAACATGGAAGCTTAACCCTTCAACAATAAGGTTCATGGTAAACGCTTCCGCGATCAAATCGACTGCCTCACCTGGATCAACACCAAATTTTGATGAAAGCTCAACCATCGAACCTGTATTGGGGACCCTTAACCTTAACACAAGACCAGCATCAGGAGCGTACTGCTTAACCTTTCGCAGCTCTTCAATATTGTCAAAAGTAAGAAGTGGTTTACACTTATTGAGAGCTTTTAGAGTTTCCGTCGGCTTAATGGTGTTAGCGTAGATTATTTTATCCCATATCCAGTCCTGTCGTTCGCTATCAGGCATATCCTTGATATTGTCATAAACCATCATGAATTCGGGCATGGATGCAACGTCGAAACTACAGCCCATATCGAACAGCGTTTTCACAATTCCAGGATCTGGATTAGCTTTTAATGCAAAATATACTTGGACATTAGGCAAGCACTCTTTAAATTCTTTGTAATTCTGTCTTATTTTCTCGTGATCAATAACAAAGATAGGCGTCCCGTGTTCTTTCGCCAAATTTTGTAAAAGTTCTTTTTTAGTATTGCCTATATGGTGTACGCCATTATCATGCCTGTGCTTCCATGTCTCCTTAGCTTCTTCATTCGTTTTTGTCATCAATTAAAATCAACTATGGTACAAATAAGAAGTTTTTGAATTGCCACATGTCATCATTATCGTAATTATTCGCGGGATTCTCTTTAAAGTATACTTGTCTGTTCTTCAAGGGAGTCCAATCAGACGGTCCTGAAAAGAATTCGCCAAGGTAAGGTTTAGCAATGTCTAGGACAAAGTCGTGGGGTAGATCATCAGGGAGACAAAAGCCTTTCTTGGGGTTTTCAATCATCCACATAACTGCTGTTATTACCCCTAATGCTACCTGAAGTGTTGTTGCGTTCTGTCCAGGCGCGAGCTTCCTTGATTCTTCTATCGACAATATGCTACCTGTCCACCACGAGTTATAGGGATGACCCATCAATAGAGCTCCCAAAATATCTGCACCATAGACAATATCGTTATCATCCATTATTCTTAACTTCGGTTGCATCTCGTAATTCCTGCACCGGAGCTCATGCAATGATGCTATTGTTGCATCACATGGCACATATGCATAGTGGACGGTCGGCCTGTAGATCACTTTACCACCTTTCCAGACAGTCCATCGTTCCGAGATCCCAAATGCCTCGCCGTGCCTTATTACCATCCCTACTATTTCATGGTGCGGAATCCATGACCGTACCCAAGTGTTGATCCCCATTTGGGCGAGCATTATTTGGTTTTTTGGCCCTGTTGGTGGCACATGAGCAAGTTCTGGAAGCTTTTTTTCATGCGTACCCCACCCCATCTCAGCAGGAGCAGTTCCCTCTTCCCGCAAACCTTCAATACTCCATGTCCCGACAAACTCATCAACTTGTTTTGGCTTATATGAAATTTGAGTGTCCCTTTCTGAACAATGAATGACTTTTACACCTATCTCCATGGCAAGCTCAGAAAAATTCTGTTGCTTGATCAATCTCTTGACTGTATCTGGATTTTTTGCTATCTCATCTGAAATCATTTTATTTGCTATGTCAATTAGGCCTTGCTTTGCGAAATGAGAAATCAAACCTGGATTGGCACCGTGGTCAATCACAAATGTTGTAGCGTTTTTGAAGTCTTTTGTTAACTCTCGAAGTCTCATCTGTCGATGATATAGAGATTTCTCATAAGGGCTTGCATTGAATCTCTCACCATAGGAATCCCAGACTTCAAGTGAAGAGTTCACGTAGAGCACTTCATGCTCATGGCACCATTTGACAATTTCACAACAATCTATGTTCCAAGCAAGATCGATAAGTAATCCTCCAGTCGAAAGGTACTCTGAAAGAATATGGTCAAGTTCATCAGGAGTGATTTTCTGCTGGAAGAATTTTATGCCTTTCTTTGTCCATGGTTCAAGTTCTTTTGCTTTGTCTTCGAAATCTATTATTGTAATATTCTCATAAGGAATTGCAACATGTTTCAGCAAGATTGGTAGCGTACACTTAGCCACTGCGCCATATCCGATAATCAAAACTCTATTCCTAAATTCCATCGCAAAGCCTCTGAACATTGATTTTTAAGCATTGCTTATTTTCTTTTTTGTCAGCGAGAGTGCTAGCTAAATCTGATCAATAGCGAGCTAGCAGCGCGCGCTAACATAACTTCCATAAACTGAGAATATTAAGAACATAATTGCTTTTAACTAGCACGCACAAGAGGACTCGAATAAAGATTTTGATAGAAATTGCATTAAATGTAAAAACTAACTATTTTTTTTAGACACAGATCTAGTTGCTTCTTTAACATCTTCGACAGTGGCATATTGATGACCTTTTTGACATGCTATTCTATCAGCTTCTACAATAACATCTTTCCCATAACCTTTATTTTCCAAAACGGTATTGATCATCAATAATTTAGAATCTGTCGTCCAATTTCTCAAATGAAAATGTGCATTGTAAACCTGAGGATCATCTCTAATATCACTTAAATTACTTCTATATTTCAGCAAATCTTCTAAAAATAGAGGCTCAAGATACTTTTTGGTATCAAGTTTCATTTTTCTATTTATTTCAGATATGGACATATGTATACAATCACCGCTATAATTGAGATAGTTCCATTTCTTTAGCGCGCGCTTGAGTTATATTTCTTTGATTAAGATCAATTTTCTTTAGGAACGCACAATATATGTCGAACGCGT
>Ga0154710_139_pt41 | contig 7435 bp, 8 predicted proteins | sample Rifle2008BG13ft_FD_105570 | JGI IMG/M metagenome (GOLD analysis project Ga0154710, IMG submission 105570) | Candidatus Bathyarchaeota archaeon RBG_13_38_9
TTAGAGCCGTGTGCAGTGGAAATTGAAAAAAGGTTAGCAGTCTCAATTGAATTAAAGCTACTTATGCCTCTTGCACGATAATCGTTGAGTCCAGTTAAAACGGTTCTGAAATCCAATATATTCATCTCACGATAAAAAGTCTATAATTGGTTCCCACATTGTGGAAACCAATTATTTTTCATGATGATCGTGTCTTTTAACTTTTTCAATCCCTAAGAAATGTTATTTATTTTCTAACATATTGCTACATACTGTAGGCGTAATATTTTCATATATGTTCGGAAAACCTGTTTCTAAATTAAGGTGAGGATAATTTTGTCTGAGAAGAAATACGTCTTCAAGTTTGAGGACTATGTCGATAAGCCTATTCCAGCAATGGGCAAATTTACTCGAAAAATGATACTTGACGCTGAAACTGTTGGAGCAAAAGAGCTTACCTTCCTATATGGTAGATACGATAAAGGAGCAGTAGGCGCAGATTATGAGAAGAAATGTTCACATCCCAATTCCGAAGAAATTCTCTACATTACAGGCGGTAAAGGCTACGTCGGTATCGATGGTAAAGAACACCTGGTTGAGAAAGGAGATACGATATGGGTGCCGAAAAAAGCAATCCATTGGCTCTATAATCCGTTTGATGACCCGTTCGAAATGCTATGTGTATACTCTAAAGCATCCTTGAAAGAAGCAGGTTTAGTAATACACGAATAAATTCCGTAGTTTCTAATTGCCATAGTTTGTGTCACGTGACACAAACAAAGCATGGCTTTTACAAAATGAATTCTATCTGGTTCTATGCACGAAAGACTTTGAATATCGGATGATCATTAGAGAGCGGTCTTATTCCATATTCCTGTCTCATACTATAAGAAACATAAGCATCTGCTAAAGCGCAAGCCGGATACATTTCAGGAGCCCTTTTACCAGGACCGTATAGTAGGAAATTAGCGCCCATTATGATTGGTGTAACATGCGCAACTGCATTGTTTATTCTATACGCTAGATGTTCCTGTTTTTTCCTTGAAGCCCATCTGTCCACTGCATTATGTACACCGGCACCCGATGGAAGTCCAAATTCTTTTTTGACCAAGTAACAGGCTTTTGCGATTGGACCTGGATCCGGGATGTCTAGTACTGTTGTGTCAACAAGCATTTTTTCTACGCCAGCTTCCTTTGCAGTAGACAGTAAACCTTTCTTTTCAGGTGTGTCTCTAAGTGTTGACAATTTACCTTCGATTGTCATATTTCTTGAATTATAGGTTAATATTATCGAGGCTTTGATCTTAGCGTCTTTAATTGCATCAAGTTCTTCTTGTTTAACTTCTGGACTTATTGAATTGAACACTGCACGATCTGAAAGGCCTACTTCGCTTACATGTTTTGCTGCAGCAATTCTCACTGGTCCTGTTGTGCCATCAATAAGAAATGGGCCATCAATTTTCTCAGAAACAAAATCTATGAATTTTATTATGGCTTCCGGCCATGCGCCACAGACATCAACAAGTCTAGGGTTTCCGGTTTTCTCGCTACATTCTGCTTCTAGACGCAGATTTTCTTCAGCCTTTTCCTTGTCAAATGTCCCTTCTTCTTCACTCATAATCACTTTATCGCCATGATAGAAAATGCTCCCAATCATGACTGTCGCTAACTGTCCAGGTTGGCCACCGATTTTGACACCACCGATATCAAATATTTTTTGTTCAGTCTCGAATTTGAACACATGCAACACTTTCCTGCATTTCTTCTAAAGTCGGAGTGTAGGTTGCTATTAAATTAAGATATTAAAGCTATTCGTGATGTTCGGATACTGACTATCAGATCTATTGGAAGCTTTTTGCAGTTGATGTCTGCTTGATGTGCATAACGGTGATGTCCTGATGGTCATCCTTTGTATGGCATTTGTCTATACTCACATGTGAGTTGACATTCTATGCAATTATGATAATCAGAAATTGCTTGACCCATAACACCTGATACCGATTTTTTTGGAATCATCATGAGAGTATCAGTCAGTCGCACTCCAATTTTCTCTTGCACAACCTCTTTAGAGAATATGCCAAAGATCTTCTCTTGTTCCTCAAGGTTCCATGTTGGCGTGGATCCGGGGTTGAACCTTGATATCTTCCATCCTTTCTCATTTCGGATTCGCCCTTCAATATGTTTTCCTAAAGTTCGAAGGGCATATGTTCCTAAATTATCGAGTATCCATGAATCCAGAATTTTGTCTGTCGCAATAGAAGTTACTCTCTTTTCCAAATCAGGACCTATAGTGATTATGTAAGGAGCTATTTCGGTTGAACAACTTAATTGCTCGGCGAGTTTTGTACTTTTAAGGACTCTATTATCTTCTATAAGTAAACCATCTTTCAAGACTTGTTCTACCTTAGTATAAGTGTAAAGTGCGGTCGGTTTGATTAGTCTCTTGCATTCTTCTAATCTTTTATCCATATTATCAATTTTATCAGCTATACGTCCTAACTGGCCGACTTTAAGAGCTTCATCCACTGAAAGATTAAGCGATACATTATCAATTACAATCAAATGAGACAGCTCGAACAACATTTATTCTGTATGTATTTCCAGTATTTACGTTGTATCTAGGAAACTCAAAAACTTCTTGGTAAATTTTTTTGATTTTCTACTTTTACTTATTAGTGTAGACAACTTTTTTAGGCAAGCGAAACAGATTCTTGAGTACAAGGTAAGTATATTGAGAATCCCAATTTTAATTACATTAACCCTAGTCTTTTCATTTAGTCTACTGGCTCTATCTACGAATGAGGCCTTGGCGGTAGGAGGAGCAGCAGCCATAGGTGGGAAAGTATATACGCGAAACCATATGGGAGATTACCGCGAGACAGGCTGGGCCAATATTACCGCAGCAGGCGAGCATGGTAGGTTTGAGGCACAGTTCAATATGGGAGGCAATTATTACATGTTCGTTCCACCAGGTAACTATCTAGTTACAGCCGAGATGCCAGGGCATATTGACCAGAGTTACGACGTTACCGTATCCGAAGGTGGCTCTGTAACCCTTAATTTCTACATGGAACAATCAGGCATACCGATACCTGAATTCAATGAATATGCAACAATGCTCATGACAGCAGTTTCTCTTCTATTAGTCGTCTTCATAATGCGGAAAAGAAATACTGCAAACCCCATCAACTAAAATGAACGTCCAAAGCACCCGAACAATCCCATAGTCCAGAAAGATGCCATTAAAAGGCATCTAACAATTTTTAGCGTGTCTCAACAGAATGTCGAATACGAAAAGGTCGATTTGTGAATCATACATCTCTAATATGAGGCTATACGTATCTGAAAAAAAAGTCCTTTTTCTAATCATATTAGGATTGGTTCAGGTTGCAATCTACCTGAGAATACTGGCTTTAGATAATCTTGGTTTGAATATCTCAAATTTCGTTAGCCTCTTTCTAATTTGCTTCGTATTCTACATATTATCGATACTAGTTATTAACAGAAATACAAAATCGAATCTTTCCATCAAAAAAATATTTTTCATAATTATCATTTTCTCAATAATCTTCCGAATAATTTTGATCTTACTCAAACCGACTCTTAGCCATGATATGATGAGGTTCCTATGGGATGGGCGATTGATTTTTCACGGGATCAACCCTTATCTATATACGCCTGAATCGTCAGAACTTGATGCGCTAAAAGATGTTGCATACTTTATCAATTATGAGTTCAAACATACCTTAACAGTATATCCACCCATCGCACAATTCATATTTGGAGTAGCCTACTTTTTTGCAGATGGAAATCCATTCGGAATAAAATTAATTACAACATTTTTTGATCTAATGAATATTTTTGTTCTTACGCTCTTAATGAAAAATATTAATCCTAAAAATTTGCTTTCAGGAATTATGATCTATGCATGGTCCCCTCTCCTTATTATGGAATCAACGGGTAACGGTCACATAGAACCAATTCCAATTTTCTTTATACTGTTAAGCTTGCTCTTTCTGGTTAAGAGTCGAATCTGTTTATCGTCGGTAAGTTATTCTAGTGCATGTCTATCAAAACTCTTTCCAATTCTCCTTTTACCAATTTTTCTAATATATTTAAGAAATTTCAGTAGAAGGAAAACTAAGAAATTTTTAGTATGGTTTATCATAATATCATCAATTGTATTGATTCCAATATTATTGTCGTCAGGCCTAAACCTTCTTTATCAGATCTTTTGGTATTCACAAAATATAACGTATAACTCGTCCCTCTATAGGATCATAGAATTAATCTTCTCATTCAACTCAACGGTCAATGTTGCGAGAATTGTTACATACTCGGCTTTTATTGTGACAGGTTTTCTTTTCTTAAGAAATAAGAATTTAACGAGTTTTATTGAATTTGTAGAAGGATGTCTTATTTTATTCGGATTATTTCTCCTATTCGCCCCTGCTGTTTTCCAATGGTATTTGATATGGCTTCTACCATTTATTGCGATCTTAGGAATAAATAGGAAAAATGTTGGCTGGTTTTACTTTACGGTGGCAGTCATTCTTGCCTATTTGCCCCAGTTCTCTTTTGATTATGATGTCAATAGTATTGCATTGATTCAATATTTACCGTTATATGCGATACTGATTCTATCAGCTTTTACCGCCAATAAGCCTTTTAAGTCGCTTTCAGATTGGGTTCGATTAATAGCAAAACCCAAAGCATAAAATTCAAACTAAAGGGTGCCAGAAGATTGGTCTCACAAAAAATTAAACATCTCATATTTGTCTTAGTGGCTGTTGTTTTACTAGTTATCGTCCTTTGGAATGCTGCATTAACTGCAATGGGTGACCCTATCTCACAATCGTATGGTGATGACTTAGAGGAAAAATTAGGTGCTGTACCGATCTCTTTTGAATCGAGGGAGGGACTTCTTCAAGGGAATAAAACATATGTGGCATTCCTGTATTATAGCACGTGTCCTACCTGTGAAGAGAATGAAGATAATCTGTTTATTTCGAAATCATATCCTAAGTGGCAGGGGAATCTTAGTTCCGATGAAATTTCCTTTAAGGCGATAAACTACTATAGAGATTTAGAAGCTGGTACCGCTTATTTTGAAGCTTTCAATATTTCAAAAAGTGCTGAAGGTGGTTCTATTCTTGTGGTGCATAACTCGAAAGTTGGGCTTGTCTATTATCCGCCTTTCAGTGATGGTGAGATAAGAAATGCAGTATACTATCTTACTAAAGGATCCTTAGCAGAAGGAATTTCTGACCAGAATGGAACAACATTTTCTCAGCCTCTAGTCTTTGCGTTGGGTGCGATATCTGGCTTTAATCCTTGCCTAGTAGCATTGGCGTCCGTATTCTTTGCGACAGCCAACAAGACTGAGTTGAAAAGTGTAACTAAAAGAATAGGTCTAATCTCGATTGGCCTTATTTACGCTTATTTGATATTCTTCTCACTAATTGTCTCAAATCCGGTTATCATGGGATCCTTAGTTTCTATAACTTGGATTATAGTGATAATTCTGTTAATCATGGGTTTACTATATCTCATTGAGGCGACTCAAGACATTTATTCTAGAAAATGGGGAAGCGGTAGTGGTATCGACGCCAAAGTTCATCTATTTCGAACACCTACTAGACTTAAAGGCCTAATCCAGAAAACAAAGGAAATGAATAGTCCAATCTATGACTTCAGTCTAGGCGCACTCTTTTCACTGGTAAAATTGCCTTGTATAGCTGCTTTTCTCATAGTGCTCCTAGTCAAATCAAGCACTCCACTAATCGATGTCACAATCTTTACACTCGGTGTAGCTTCACCTGTTATATTGATGGGTTTACTTATCGGCTTTGGAATGATGAAGGTTAACCAGCTAAGCACAGCTCAATTCAAAGGAAGAGTGATCCAGAGAATCTTGATTGGTGCTCTACTAATAATGTCTGCATTTCTAGTATTACAATAACAGATTTTTCAACAGTATTCCAATTCTTAATCATAAAACGAGTAATTTGCCTTCAGTGAAAAGTCTTAAAAATCGTTTAACCTACTATGTGTTATAGTTGAGAACAATATGAATCAACAAATTTCACTTGGATTCCCATTCCCTGGATTGCCTCCACCATCTTTTCCGCAAAGACCAAGAGCAATCAAAGGTTTCGGATTAGCTCTATTAGCAGGTATAATAACCATGCTAGCTGGAATAGCGACAACAATTCTAGCGCTACTATATCCTGGTAATGTACCGGGTTGGTTGGCTCCTTATATTTGGGGAGGAGTTGTCATAGGAGTTCTTCTTGGCATTCTAATAATTCTTGGAGCTTTCCTCATATGGGTGCGCTACTGGGCCTTAGGTGGCATCTTTGTGTTCCTATGTTCTCTAGCAAATGTCTACCTTGTAATGGTCTGGTTCATAACCGTTCCTTGGTGGCCATGGATAATCATGGGAGCCGGCTTGTTTGCATTAATAATTGGTGCAATCGGCGGAGTTCTAGGTATCTCAGGAAAATAGTCAAGCAGACCGGACAATAACAGTCCGGCTACCATTGGTTAATTAAATTACATGCTCTATGTTGATATTATAAGTCTAATGTGCTGGAAACGACCCAAAATTGTGTTTCTGACACTATCTTTCTAGTTCTTAAATGGTTATATCCTAAATAACAAAATTATATATTGAAGAAAACCTGTTTCTTTTTATAAGAATTAGATAAATGATAAATAGGTTATTAAGAAGTGGCTTAGAGCCATGATGAAACATAGATTACTTATTCTCATAATTTTGCTAAGTGCACCTGGTATATTACCTTTAGGTGATACTGTCAAGGGACAAATTCCTCCACTTCCGATTGATACGACACGAATAATCGATGATAAAGGATGGGTTCATGTATACGGGGAGATCGAAAATACTGGGTCTCTCATCATAATTGTTCATCAAGTTGCAGTAACTTTTAGAGATTCTGTGGGAGGTATAGTCGCAATCGACTCACCATATACATTTCTAAATCTTTTGAACGCCTCAGAGAAATCTCCCTTCGAAGCAATTTTGGCTGATCCTGATAAAGCTAATCAGGTTTCTGAACATACTATCCATATAGAATCCGCAAATACTGCTTCATTTCCTTATCGAAATTTCACAATATCTAATGAAGAATCATCTCTTGACGGTTCTGACAATTTGGTGATAAGAGGAAATATCACAAATTTTGGTGTTAGAAACGCTACATTTGTTCAGGTTATTGCAACTTTCTACGATGATAATCCATTAAGTAGAGTCTTATTCGCAGATTGGGCATATGCTGATCAAATAAACTTGACCGCTGGAAGTGATGGTACCTTTGAAATTACGGCCTTGAATGGCACATATAATTTAGGAAATGTAGGCGATTATGCATTAGCTTTTCAATGCAGCGAATATCTTGATTCAGATCCTGGTTCAACAGACGATGATTTTTCT
>Ga0154710_104_pt5 | contig 7346 bp, 7 predicted proteins | sample Rifle2008BG13ft_FD_105570 | JGI IMG/M metagenome (GOLD analysis project Ga0154710, IMG submission 105570) | Candidatus Bathyarchaeota archaeon RBG_13_38_9
TTCCAGCTGCTGGGACCTGCACCTCAATAATGTATCTTACAGTTAGCCCTCTATCTCCGGGGAGCTCAATCTTTTCCCCAGTGCCGGGTTCTCCTGACCATGGAAAATTGTAGGGGCCATCTGGGCTTCCAACATAATCAACTGTTGCAGAAACATAATCTCCGTTTATTGTAAATTCTGAAAAATAATCAAAACCATACGCGTCCTCACCTTCATCATAATAATCTCCACCCACTCGAAAAACAAGTGTTGTTATCGGCTCTCTCCTAAACTCATAGTTCAATCTTATTGGCACAAAATCATCTTCACAATATCCTTTAACATTTCCTGTAGTCCAACCTTCATGAGGTAGGAGATTATATCCTTCAACAGTAAATTGGGTGCTGCCAGCAACATGTGGAATATTAATGCCAACAATAAATACTAATAACAAAATTGTAAAAGCATATTTTGACAGCTTTGAATTATTTTTCATTTTTATTTTCCAGCAATTATTTTTACTAATTTTATTTTATGCGATTTAATCTTCAAAGCCGATTTGGAACTAGATAAACTTGTTCGCATGTTTGTAGCACCATTGTTGCATATGAGCTACAACATTGTTCAAGGAAAGAAAGACATCTCTAATGCGAGCAGCTCCACTCATAAATGAGATCAAGCTAACTAGCTTTCAGTTTCGTGATTAAGAAGCAGAAAATTTGATAGAAGACGCTATGCTGAATCGGAAAGATTGTATGTACTAAATCATCCCAATCTTTTTCAGTAACAAAATCCCTTCTCTGAAGCCATGCGAATTCAAGTAACTTTAACTCCGCCAGAATCAAAAAAATTAATCGCTAAAGCAGTCGCAACATTAGATGTAGTCAAAGACGCATATAAAAACGGTATAATTCTTGTAGGATCCAGCACTACATGCGCCTTCGTCCTCGAAGAATTAACAGGAAAAAAGATCACTGAAGGTTATGGATGCGGAATAACTATTCCTCGAGGAACCTGCATAATGCAGGAAATGCTAGACTCAATACGGAAAAGAGGATACGCAAAAACCTGGATCCTGGAAAAAGGCAAACTCCACCTAGACCTACCCATCGATGATATACTCAAAAGAATGGGCTCAAAAGACGTTTTCATAAAGGGAGCAAATGCCATAGACCCATTCGGCAACGTAGGAATTTACTTGGGCAGTCCAACTGGTGGTACCGTCGGGAAAGTATTGGGTTCTGCTGTAGCCAAGGGTGTGAATATCATCATTCCTGTCGGCTTAGAAAAAATGATACCTACACCAATCGCAAAGGCATCCGCCGAAGCTGGAATAGAAAGAATGGATTATTCAATGGGTATGCCAGTCGGCTTACTCCCTCTCCAAGGGCGACTCATAGATGAGATGCAAGCATTCAAAATATTAGTTGGAGTAGACGCAATCCCAATAGGTGCAGGCGGAGTCAGCGGTGCGGAAGGTGCTGTCACTCTAGTAATCCATGGACCTGAACCACAGGTCAAAAAAAGTCTGGAAATAGCCAAATCAGTTAAGGGAACTGAAGAACCTATAATTAAAGCTCCAGATTGCATAGACTGCAAATACCCGCGATGCTCACTTGGAGAAGAAGCTTCATCAAACAAATAATTTCTTAATTCCAATATCAACAGTCACGGAGCATACAAAATGGGTATGACTATTGCAGAAAAGATCCTTGCAACACATTCAGGCGTCAAAGAAGTATCACCAGGTGAGATCGTTAACGCATCAATAGATCTAGCATTTGTACATGAAATGCTCGGGATGCCTGGTGGCACAGCTGAATTATATCAAAAGGCTGGACTGAAAAAAGTATGGGATCCAAGCAAGATAGTTGCGTTACTTGATCACTGGACTCCACCATCAACAGTAGACGCCGCAGAGACTCACAAAACTTGCAGAAAATTTGTCAAAGAACACGGAATAGAAAATTGGTATGACATGAAAGAAGGGATATGTCACCAAATACTCCCAGAGAAAGGCCATGTAAAGCCAGGAGACCTAATAGTAGGATCTGACAGCCATACAATCACTTCAGGCGCATTCGGAGCATTTGCAACAGGAATCGGCTCAACAGACATGACCATAGTCTTCGCAACAGGAAAATTATGGTTTAAAGTCCCTGAGACAATAAAAATTATAGTCAATGGAAAAATTCCTCCCTTAGTAATGGGGAAAGACCTAATTTTACACGTTCTTCAGAAGTTGGGAGCTGATGGTGCTAACTACAAATCAATAGAATTTTACGGTGAAGCCATCAGGCAAACTAGTGTTGAAAGCAGAATGACTATAACTAACATGTCTGCTGAGGCAGGAGCTAAAACAGCCATAGTACCACCTGACGAGAAAACTCTCAAATATCTAAAAGAAAGAACTGACAAACCTTTGAAACCAATTCTCGCATCTGAAGATGCACAATACAGCAAAGAGATCACCTTCAACATAAATAATCTCGAACCACAGGTAGCTCTGCCACCAAGTCCATGCAACGCAACATCAGTCACAGAAGTTGAAGGAGAACCAATAGATGTCGCTTTCATCGGTTCATGCACTAACGGTCGACTCGAAGACATTACTATGGCTTCAAAAATTCTCAAAGGAAAACAAGTTTCAGACTCGGTCAGACTAATTGTCATACCTGCATCAAGAGAGGTTATGATAAATTCAATGAAGCTAGGATATCTTGAGACTATACTCGAGGCTGGAGGAATAATCGAAGGGTCAACATGTGGACCATGTATGGGAGGACACATGGGTGTTCTAGCTTCAGGTGAGACAGCCATATCAACAGCAAATAGAAACTTCATCGGAAGAATGGGGCATCATACTGCAAGGATATTCTTAGCATCACCAGCCACAGTCGCAGCCTCTGCAATCACTGGTAAAATTACAGACCCAAGAAACATGTTGGTGGATTAACTATGATATTATCTGGAATTACTTTGAAACTAGGAGACAATATCGATACAGATGTAATAATCCCAGGACGATATCTAATACTCCGAGACTTGAATGAAGCAGGAAAACACGTATTCGAAGGGGTTATTCCAAACTTTACAGATAAGATCAAATCCACTGGAATAATCGTTGGAGGTAAAAATTTCGGATGCGGCTCAAGCCGTGAAGCTGCCCCTATGATGCTAAAATATCTGGGCACAAAAGCCATAATCGCAAAGTCTTTCGCACGAATATTCTTCAGAAACAGTATAAATCTCGGATTACCACTCCTCGAATGCAAAAATATAAGCAGTAAAATTGCTGACAAAGACAAACTTGAGCTTGACTTGAGTAATGGTCGAATAAAAAATATCACAAAAAACGAAGAATATTCAGCCACAAAACTTCCAGATTTCCTATTACAGATGCTTGAGGCTGGCGGTGCAATAGAGATGCTGAAAAGGCAACTCTAAGAAAGCTAGAGTTTTAATACTTTCTTTGCGATCTCAACTACTTCATTTTCTAATGTGAAACGTTTTTCTACAGATTGATGATAATTCTCGATTATCTTATTATTTTCAATTTTCCATGCAGCATCTTTTTTCTCATGCTTTTCTTTCACTTTCTGAAGTATTATCTCAAGCGATTCTTTGTCTACCTGAATGCCTCTATCTTCCAAAACTTTCTTGATCAAACTTGCTCCAGTATGTTTACCAAAGACGAATCTTCGCTTACGCGCAAGTGTATCTATTGGGATCCTTTCGTAGGTTAGAGGGTCTATTAATATTCCATGAACGTGTGGCCCCGTCTCATGTGTAAAAGCGTTAAGACCGACTATTGCTTTTGGAGGAATAACTGGTATACTTGAGTACTTTTCAACCAGTTTACTAAGCTCCATTAATTTTGTTAAGTCGAATTTAATATCGTATCCGTAGAGGACTTTCAACGCTGTACATGTCTCTTCAAGACTTGCTGCACCACATCGCTCTCCTATCCCATTGACTGTGACATAGAAATAATATTCTCCCTGTCCAGATTCAACGGCAGTCAGTGTATTGGCTGTTGCCATTCCAAAATCGTCATGGAAATGAAGTGCTATAGGTTTACTCCAAAATTTCCTTAACTCATCTATAAAATATCTTGCAGAAGCAGGTGTGAATGTTCCAACCGTATCCGTAATTAGAAGGTTGACTTTTTCTTTATCTTCTCCGATTTTAGCGATTTTCTTTACATCATCCATCTCAGCTCTACTTGCATCTTCAAGACCTAGAGAAACCCCTATTCCATGTTCAAGAGTGTATGTAGTCAATTCTTCAAGTCTAATCAGATAGTCGTCTAGATTCGTTTTCAATCTCTTTTGATAATGTAGCCGAGATGCAGGAGCAATGAAGGAAGCCATATCACAATCGACATCAATCAACTCATCGATATCTTCTTTCAATACTCTGCAGAGGCCCCAACTTTCAAAACCTAAACCTTCACCAATTATTCTCTTCGTTGTACTCTTCTCTTCTTTTGAGACTGCTGGAAATCCTACATAAGCTGCGTCAACACCGGCCTCAGCTAATTTCCTAGCCATTTCCAGCTTCTCATCTGAGCTAAAGACTACTCCAGAAGTCTGTTCACCTTCTGTGAGTGTTGCATCTAAAATGTAAATAGACTCAGGCATGTTAGCTTTTTTCAAATCGATAGTGTCTCTTACGTAATCATGAACGAGAGGATTGTTCAACCAATACTACCTCCGTTAAGTTACGAGTGTAGATCTAACGTAAAATATTTTTGCATAGCGAGATTAAAAAAATCTGATAGTGAATTGGCTCTGCTACTTGACGCTTTTCTCTAATATTTTCACTATAGCCTGTCCCACATCACTGGTAGTTGATGTTCCACCTAAATCAGGAGTCCTAATAGATTGATCTTTGAGAACTGTCCTCACAGCGTTGTCAATTAGTTCGCCAGCTTTTGAAGCGGCCTTATCTTGACGGGTCTTTGCTATCCAGTCAAACATCATTTTTCCAGCCAATATCATGGCAACGGGATTAGCTTTTCCTGTCCCACCAAGAGATGGTGCAGAACCATGAATAGGCTCGAACATAGCCTTTCCATCACCTATATTCCCACCTGCAGCCAATCCTATCCCACCAGTGGTCGCACCAGCAAGATCAGAGATAATATCCCCGTGGAAATTGGGTGTTACTACGACATGATAGAATTCAGGTCTCAACACTTGTGATTGAGCAAAAGCATCCACATACTCGTGAGTAGACTCGATCTCTGGATAATCAGTAGCTATCTCATCGAAAACTTTTGCGAATAGTTTGTCACTGACTAATACCTTGCTACTCTCGACACATGTTACACGCTTCTTTCCATCATATGGTGAGTCTCCCCATTCTCTCGATAATTCAAAGGCATATCGAACTATTCTCGCAGACCCGATCCGTGTAATGATTCTAATGTTTGTTGCTACTTCATCACGGATTATTCCACCTTGCATAACGTAGAGGTCTTCAGTGTTTTCACGCACTATAATGTAGTCTATGCTTCCAGGTTTCTTTCCAGTTAATGGAGATGATATGCCCTCAAACAATGTAATTGGGCGAAGATTCACATATAGATCGAATTTGGATCTTAAACCTAGAACTACGTCTGCAGCTACCTCAACACCATCAGGTCTAACCACTCCCGGTATTCCGACGGGAGCTTTATAGATGCAATCAGCTTTTTCCATGACACCCCAATCTGATGGTTGAACCGCAAATCCCGTCTTTCTAAAAGCTTGAGCTCCAGCTTCACACTTTACAAAATCGAAACTCAGATCTGAAATTTTTTCGATACTCCTAAGAACTTTAAGGCCTTCATTCATTATTTCAGGTCCAATTCCATCTCCTGGAATGTATGCTACTCGATACTTCGTCATTCAAACCAACCAGCAAGTAAGTAAAGATCTCTAATTTCTTGTGATATTGATAAGATCTATTGTATCCACTAAAATCAGTAGCTAGGTTCTCTCTCAATTCTTTTATTGTGTTTGAACCTGTAGCTGCTTCTTTTTTTCTTGTTCTTCACGTTTTGCAGCCTTCTTATAGAGAGAGTATAGGATCGTTAGGGCCAATGCTGGAAATACTAAGAAGACAGTCAGCCCTGTTGTGTATCCCATAACATCAAACTGCTGGGTCGTGAAGAAAAGGGTTAAACCGAATATCGCATAACTCAAAGAAGCAGCGATCGTAAGATAATCAGCGCGTTTCATCTGAATATCTTTGAGGAATGTACGCTTTATACCAAATTCTGATGGGAAACTGAATCCTCTAAGCTCCATAGCCAAGGCTATGTTCTGACTTCTTCTAAGAGCACCCGCAGCCAGCGGTGGCATAGCAGCAATAATTGCACGAAGTATACTCACCGGATTTTTGGAATCCATAGCCTTGTAAGCTCTTGCTTTTGAAGCGTCAGCAATAGTGAATAATTCTTCTTGAATGAGTGGAAGAAATCTGAGCATGAAACCAACCAGAAATGATATTTTAAAAGAAACACCTGTTTTGTGGAGAGCTAGACTTATGTCAAATGGATCGGTTGTCATTGCAAAAATCATGAAAGCGATGCCCATGGTTGCTAATCTAAGGCCTATGCCTAATCCAAGAAAGAATCCTGGTTCAGAAATCGATATCACAAATGGGTCTAATGGTATTTCGATATATGGAGGGCCTCCGGTTAATGATTGAACAAGTATTAGTGCTATCATAATTGGTGCAAGATAGGCTAAAAACTGCCAGTATTCCTTTGGACTTATTCCTGCAGCAAACCAGAGCAAAAAAATGGCGAAAAGTGTTGTGAATATCATCAATTGATAGCCAGGCCAGATCAAAGCAACAACAAGATAACATAGAATAAAAATCAGTTTGGATCTTGGATCTAATCTATGGAGAAAAGAGTCTGATGCAGAGTATTGATAGAGAAATTTCAAAACATTAAAACTCCTGAAAAATCAGTTATTTCTAATTCTTTTCATCACTAGGTCCTTAGTCTCATCCACAGTTAAAACTGCGGGATTGAATCCTAAAGCATTTCCGAGCATTGTGATTTGTGGAGGCTCAACATATGTGTGGGAAAGAAGATCTTCTTGTCCAAAGACCTCTCTAGTTGTATCGTCAACCAATATCCGCCCCTCACATAGAGCTATTGTTCTTTTCGTATATTCCGCTACTAAATTCATGGCATGAGTTATTACAAGGGCAGTAACTCCTTCCTTGTTTAAGTCTCGTGTCAAATCCATGATTGCTCTTGCTTCTTTTCTATCTTGGCCAGTTGTCGGCTCATCTATGACTAATATCTTGGGTTCCATAGCAAGTATCGCGCTTATGGCTACACGCTGTCTCTGCCCTTTCCCAAG
>Ga0154710_134_pt7 | contig 7309 bp, 7 predicted proteins | sample Rifle2008BG13ft_FD_105570 | JGI IMG/M metagenome (GOLD analysis project Ga0154710, IMG submission 105570) | Candidatus Bathyarchaeota archaeon RBG_13_38_9
GCATTGGAGTAGAGGTATGTCGACTGGACAACTAATCCAAGCCGTAAAGAAACAAGTAGAACGAATACAAATGCTTGTTAAAGAAACTCAAATTTGTAAGAATAAATTCAATGTTACAAATGAATCTGAAATACTGTTTATTCCAATAATCATAACTTTGGGTAACCCGAAAAATAGAATGATTAAACAAGTTCCTATAGTTCCCGTTCTAGCACTAAGAAGTTTTCTTGCGGAATTTGATCTTCATCTAAAAAACTTGACGCTTTTTAAACTAGTTCTAAAAATATTAGTGTATTAGGATTGGATTATTTTGAGAATTAAGCTTGAAGATATTAATAGTTTAGATCTAGATTTGACGTTCTCCTGTGGTCAGGCATTCAGATGGCGTAAATTAGAAAATTCTTGGATCGGTATGATTGACGATGTACTACTGAAGTTACAACTCGAGAATAATTATCTGAATATACTATCATCAAAACCAATTCATAAATCCAGAGTTAAAGTTTTTTTTAGATTTGATGATCGTTTTGACATAATCATGAAGGAATTAAATCACAATAAGGAATTCAAGAAAATCTCTTCGTCAATAAAGGGGTTACGACTTCTAAGGCAGGATCCTTGGGAATGTCTAATTTCCTATATTTGTTCGAGAAACTGTAAAATTATGATGATAAACAGAATGCTATGTGATCTCTCAAAAAATCTAGGTAAAAAAGTGACTTGGGGCAATCATACAGATTATTGCTTTCCATCACCCGAAATAATCTCAAAAGCTAAATTGAATGAACTAGCTAGATGTAGGTTTAGATTCGGCAAGACCCAGGCTAATGAAATAAGGGAAATTGCCAAAATTGTTTGCTCGAAAGAATTGGACTTTGACAAAGTAAAGAACATGTCATACCCGGAAGCAAAGGTCAAGTTAATGTCTATTGGTCATGGAATTGGTAACAAAGTTGCTGATTGTGTCTTGCTTTTCTCATTAGATAAACTGGAATCGTTCCCAGTTGATGTCTGGATTGCTAGAGCGCTTGTTGACCTCTACGGTCAACAGTTTGATTCAAAATTAATAAATAAGATAAAAAGAAAACAATTTTTGACTCCCAAAGAATACAGGTTACTTAGTGATTTCGGTCGACAACACTTTGGTAAGTATGCAGGTTATGCTCAAGAATATATGTACCACTGGAAACGGCTGCGCGATGGTGCATGTTGAAGGTTTTAATGTACTATAATACGTAAATTCACTTAGTATATGCTAAGTTAATCGAATATCGTCGGGTTTATTATCTAGAGATTTCTGCTTGGAAAACGCATTTATTCATTAAGTAATTAGTGTAGAATAAGGAAAACAATCTGGGTGGATGTCCATATGTATCTTATTGGCGAAGCATTGGTTGGAAAGGAACCTGAGATCGCTCATGTTGATCTTGTAATCGGAACAAAGGATGGGCCAGTAGGTCAAGCTTTTGCAAATAATATAGGCAACTATTCCGCGGGTCACACTCCACTACTTGCAGTAGTGAGGCCGAATCTAGCAGCAAAACCATACACTCTTGTTATACCAAAAGTAACTGTCCAAGACATTTCTGATGCTGCCAAAATTTTTGGTCCTGCTCAGGCAGGAGTAGGCAAGGCCGTTGTCGATGCTGTTGAGGAAGGTGTTATCCCGAAAGATGTTCTTGATGACTGGGTTATTCTATGCAGTGTATTCGTACATCCAGATGCCAAAGATTATAGAAAGATCTATCAATACAATTACGGTGCAACTAAACTGGCGATAAAGAGGGCTTTAACCAAATATCCCAGTTTAGAAAAGATAATGTTTGATAAAGACAGAGCAACACATCCAATTATGGGATTCAGAATACCACGACTTTGGATGCCTCCATACCTGCAGATTGCTCTTGATATACCCGACCTTGAACGCACAAAGAGGATAATCACTGAGGTTCCAAAGAGTGACAGGGTAATATTTGAAGCGGGGACTCCTCTAATAAAAAAATATGGTGCGAGTGTCATCCAAGAGCTTAGGGATGTCGCAAAGAATGTCTTCATAGTTGCCGACCTTAAAACTTTAGATGTAGGTCAGGTCGAAGTTGATCTAGCTTTTGATGAGACTGCTGACGCCGTAGTAGCTTCTGGACTTGCTTCATTACAAACTCTTGATAACTTCATATATGAAACAAAAAGACTTGGAATCTATGCTTATGTCGATATGATGGATGTTTCCTCGCCCGTAAAAGTTCTAGAATCATTGAAAGAACTTCCTGACGTTATAATTCTTCATAGAGGAATAGATGCGGAACGGGGATCAAAGACTCGATGGGATCTGATCAAGGAGATCAAAACCAAATTTAAAGATGCTAAACTTCTCGTAGCGGTCGCAGGAGGAATAGAGCCAAGCAATGTCACGAACGCACTTAAAGCAGGAGCAGATATCTTGATAGTAGGTAGATACATAACACAGTCAAAAGATATTGAACATTCAGCTGAAGAATTCCTGACACAGATAGGTCTTGACATGGATCTCTTCCGAATTCATACAGAATAGAACCGTGCACTCGAATAGATACTTCCGGAACTAGCGTATGCTATAAAATAGTTCGAGCTAGTAAGTATGTTAAAGCGATTAAAATAATTTCAAGAGGACATACAATGAACTATTAATTGACCGGACCAAAAAGAAAGCTTGAAGAGATAATTCATGAAGAATTTTACTGATGATAATAATATGATCACAGGCAACTTGTGGTATGTGGATTAAATTATGAAATATTCCTTGATGGTTGATGCCTATGAAAAAATTGAGGCAACCACCAAACGTCTTGAGATGCGAGATCTACTGGCAAATTTGTTCCAAAAAACACCTAAAAATATCATATCCGAGGTGACTTACCTCACACAAGGAAAACTCTATCCAGACTACATGGGAATAGAGATTGGTCTGGCAGAGAAATTAATCGTTAGAGCTTTGTCACTTTCTTCTGGTAAAACTGAGAAAACTGTAGATAATGCTTTTAGAAAAAAAGGAGATCTAGGTGAGGTTGCAGCTACATTACTTGGAAAGAAAACCCAACAGACGTTGATGAGTAGAACACTGAGTGTCAGTGATGTCTATAAAATATTCGATAAAATAGCCCAGTCAACAGGTTCAGGGTCTATTGATGTAAAGCTAAGATTCTTATCAAGTTTGATGAATGATGCTTCCCCAATAGAGGCTAAATATATTATCCGAATGGCATTGGGCAAATTGAGATTGGGCGTCGCCGACATGACTATCCTTGAAGCCCTTGCTAGTGCATTTACTGGAGATGTTAATAATAAAGATCGATTAGAGCGTGCATATAACATATCTTCTGATCTTGGTCTTGTAGCAAAGTTAGTTGCAACATCAGGAATAGAAGGAATAACAGAACTAAATGTTGAGGTAGGTCGACCGATTCGCCCAATGCTTGCAGAACGTCTATCTGATCCAACTGAAATTCTTGAAAAATTGAATGGTAAAGCGGCAGTAGAATACAAATACGATGGGCTGAGGATGCAGGTTCATATTTCACCAAAAATATCATCAATATTTTCAAGAAGATTGGAAAACATTACTGAACAATTTCCAGATGTGATCAAATATGTAAAGAAATCAATGAAACCGAAAGAAGCTATTTTTGAAGGTGAATGCGTTGCAATAGACGCTATCACTACAGATTTTTTGCCCTTTCAAATGATCAGTCAGAGAAGAGGTCGAAAGCATGAGATTAAAGATATGGTGGAACAAATACCTGTAAAGTTATTTTTGTTTGATCTTCTTTACAGCAATGGTATTGAATGTACCCAAATGTCATATCAAAATAGAAGAAAGATTCTGACAGAAGCAATCAAGCCGAATGATTGGATTTCTCTTTCTGAACAAATAATCACTACAAACACTGAGGAAATTGAGAAATTCATGAATAGGGCTGTCTCCGATGGATGTGAAGGTCTAATTCTAAAATCTACTGATCCCAATTCCACATATCGTGCAGGTGCAAGAGGATGGGTCTGGATAAAATACAAAAGAGCATACAAATCTGAATTGGCTGACACGGTAGATCTTGTTGTTGTAGGTGGTTTTTATGGCCGAGGAAAAAGAGGGGGAAGCTATGGGGCGTTACTACTAGCAGCTTATAACAAAGTTAATGGAAAGTTTCAGACGGTATGTAAATGTGGTTCTGGATTTACTGATAATGACCTGAAAGAACTTCCAAGTAAACTCGAGTCTTCAACGTTAAGCCAAAGATCCTCACAAGTTGATTCTAAGATATCTGCTGATGTGTGGTTCAACCCTTACCTCGTTCTCGAAGTATCTGGTGACGAAATCACTCTTAGTCCGGTTCATACAGCATGTGAAAATGAATTAAGGAAAAATAGTGGGCTCGCAATTAGATTTCCCAGATTTACAGGTCGTTATAGATTGGACAAATCTCCGGAAGATGCCAGCACAACCAAAGAGATCTTGGGGATGTACAACAACCAGCTCAAGAAAATATCTATTTAATATGTTAGCGTCAAAAAAAAGAATAATTCACAAAATATGTAATAATAAAATTAAGCATCCTCTTCATATTTCTTATCATGCATAAGCGTTAATGTCACAATATCGCCTACACATAAGCCGCTACGTGCATATTCTTCTCTAGAAAGTATCCAATTTACTTCGTTGGAAGATTTTGTTGGTTGTTGAAGTGTGATTGGAATAGTTGATACAGCCATATGTATTGATTCCGAAATTTGTTTTTCTAGTGACTGATTGATAGGAGAGATTATGGGTTTTGAAGGTTGATCAGGATTGTCTTGGTGGAGTTCGATAATGACTAGTATTTTGAGTGCTCCTTTTTGAGAGATTGTTTTTACAGTACCTGTTTTTTGTATTTGCATATTACTGACTGCCCTTACATATGTTTAGAAGTATTCTGAATTCGTTGAATAAAAACAATATTGCTCAGCTCTGTTCTTTTATTGTGCAACATAATCCGAACATTGCGTATACTTAAAATACCTATAATTTGACGATTATTTATTTCCGTATGATGTAGTGGTACGTATGAATGAAAGGAGTTACACCGTTGAGAGATTGATTTTTAAAAGTTCAGGGCATAGACTGATTGGTGCTCTACATAAACCCTCGGATATGAAAGCGCCTCCATCTGTCGTATTGGTTTTACACGGCTTTCCTGGCATGGCACCGATATTGAGTGATGTAGTATCCTCTCTTTGCCAAGCAGGTTTTGCTCCAATGAGCTTCCATTATAAAGGTTGTTGGGGTAGTGGTGGATCATATAGTTTCTTAGGAGCTCTTCGCGATACTCAAAAAGCACTTGACTTGGTAGTGGATAGAAAGGATTTGGATGTTGATAATCTCAGTATTATTGGACATAGCTTTGGAGGTTTGATTGCAATATTAATGGCTGCAAAAAATGAGATGATAAAAAATGTAGCCGCATTATGTCCAGTAGCAAATATGAAAGCGGAACTAAGCACTATACAAGCGAAAAATATCCTCCAGAAAGGATTACCCTTTGTATCAGGATTTCCTATGAGAAAGGCGGTAAAAGAATGGGAGACTCTTTCAAGACAGTATGAACCAATTGACTATGTCGAAAAAATTGCGCCACGGCCTTTCCTGTTAATTCATGGAGATAAAGATGACATAATCCCATTAAGCTGCTCGAAGATATTGTTCTCAAAAGCCTTTGAGCCAAAAAAAATGTCTATTGTAAGTGGCGCTGACCATATCTTTGCCGGAAACCACAAGAAAACTATTGAATTGATCATCAGTTGGCTTCATTCAAATGTTAACTGAACTCTGATTTAAAAAAAAGGGATAAGAATAATTTTAGTACATCAGTATGTTGTTGGTGCCTTAGAAATACCCAACATTTCTCTAGCTTCTGTTGGTGTAGCGATTGGACGGTTGAGTTCTTTTGCTATTCTGACTGCTCTTTCAACAAGTTGTGCATTGTTTTTTGCTTTTACACCACGAGAATAATATACGTTGTCTTCCATGCCTACTCGAATGTGCATACCAAGAAGTGTTGCAAGAGTTGTCATTGGAACTTGATGGATACCAATACCTATGATATTGAACATTGTATTGGGTGGTGCGAAAGTTACTTGATTTAAAAGGTGCCACGGAGTGACAGGTGTTGCGCTTTGCATTCCAAGCACGAGACAGACGAAATAAGGTGGTTTTAATAATTCCTTTCTAATCAAATTATCAATTAGATGCCAATTAGCGTCAGCGAATGTTTCCATTTCTGGTTTAACATTGTTGTCTAACATGGCTTTAGCAAACTTCTCGGTGTCGGAATATGTATTCTTGAATACGGTTTCTATAGGTTTATCTTCTTCTCTGCCTCCGAGTCCATCTTTTCGTGCTTTTACAGTCGCTCTTTGAACCATTGTGCCCATGTTTAAACTGCACATTTCTGGCTTGGCATAAGCAGCTTTGAGTCGGTCTTCGAGAGTCATGTTAGGGCCTCCTCCAGTTGTGTTGTTGATTATTATGTCAGGGCAGAGCTCTCTGATTCTTTTGTTTATATCAAAATAGATTTCTTTGGAACCTACGGCGTCTGCATATTCTGTCTTTGGGTCTCTTGCATGTACATGAACTATTGAAGCACCTGCTTCATAAGCCTCAAAAGTAGATTTAGCTTGTTCTTCAGGTGTTTCAGGAAGATTCGGATTTGCTTCTTTGCCTTGCCATCCGCCTGTTATTGCACAGGTAATTATAAGAGGGGGCATTTCGAACTTTTCATATAGTCTAAGATAATCGCGTGGGCTCCCATAATTCCAAGTAGTCATATAAGACTTGCTCATTTTAATACACCTTGGTAAACCATCATTTATTTCAAATTTAAAATGGAGTGGCTTTCTTGCCTGTTGGTCGACTCATTAGGAAGATTGCTTTGGTTGGACACGCCATCATACATGCACCATCCCCAATACAGTTCTCTGGTCTTGCAACAACAGCAACACCCTCTTTCAAATCTAGAACGTTTGGACCGAGCTTCTTGCATAATACTACGCAGTGTGAACAGCCTAGGCATCTTACTTCATTGATTTCAGGAACATTCCCCTGCACAAACTCTCGACCGAAAGCTTCAACCACATTCGATTGAACAGTTTTTGAAGACAATTTTTCATCTCCATAAAAAGCTTATGTTAAGAGATAATCAGTATTATTTAAGGTTGAACCGCACATTATGGTAGTTGATAGATTTGAAAACTAGACGAATACAGGCGTTAAATTTTAGGTCAGGTCCTACCGAAAGTG